>ERZ1370068.10175-contig-8895_pt1 | contig 53749 bp, 54 predicted proteins | sample MGYA00561227_ERZ1370068 | MGnify/ENA primary metagenome ERZ1370068 (study PRJEB38410, sample SAMEA6850437) | metagenome | study: Metagenomic assessment of the ecological functions of the soil: analysis of the soil microbiota associated with the... | reverse complement strand
TGTGTCGTTCCGCTGAGGACTGCTGGCTCGTGATGCGAGCGATCCAGGGGCCTCCGACGGTCTCGATCCCACCGCGTCCGTTCCCCTGACGGATGCCCCTCGGAGACCTTCGACCTCGAGGGCCTGCGCGCGTCGGCATCCCGCGCGGCGCCTTCGACGACGAGCGCACGGGAGAGAAGACGCTGGAAGAGTTCGAGCAACTCGGCGCGACGCTTCGTCGATGTCGATCTGCCCGAGTTCCCGGCATCCGACCTCCTGATCGTGCTTCGGCGGAAGCGGCGACGGCGTTCGACGAGCTGACGCGCGACGGCGCGACGACATGCCTCACGGAGCAGGGTCCCGGATCTCGTGGTCGAACACGTTCCGCGCAGCCCGCCTGATCCCTGCCGTCGAGTATCTACGCGCCCAGCGGATGCGCACGCAGCTCATGCTCGCCATGGAGCAACTGCATGCGCGAGGTCGACGTCCTCGCGTGCATCCGCCGTTCGCGGGCAACGTTCTCGGGATCACCAACCTCACGGGGCATCCGACCTTCGTCGCAGCCCTGTCGCTGCGCTCGACGATCGCAGCATGCCGCGCAGCATCTGTCTCACCGGCCAGCTTCTTCGACGAGGAGCGCTTGCTCGCGCTGCCGTCGCGCTGGCAGGCGACGACCGACTACCACCGCCGCCACCCCGGATCCGTCGGGAGTGCGCCACGGCGAAGTAGGAGTTTCGAGCGGAGGAGATCTGCGTTCGTCCTGCCCGGCCTCGAGGATCCTCGACACGCTCGTCGCGTTCCAGCAAGCGATGGCGAGCGAGACCGAGACCGGCACTCGACGAAAGCGCGCCTGCGGCCTGGCTTCGGCGGCGGTGCCCGGCGATCCGGTGCGCGGGCGGTACCTGGTGGCCGAACGCGGCGCGCGTCCGCGCTCGCTTGCATGATGCTCACGGCCGAGTGGAGCGAGGGCGCAACGGCTGGTTCTGGTGGATCCAGAGCGCGTACACCAGTGCCGGAGCGCGCGGCCTCGGCCTCTTTCGCCGCCTCTACGATCAGCGTGACTGGACGAAGCGCGCGAGCGTGGCAACGTGGCGGCTTGCGACTCTACGTGGAGAAGGAGAACGAGGCCGCCCAGCGCGTCTACGAGCGCGTCGGCATGCATCCGAGCGCCTACCGCTTCTACGAGGTCGACTTCGTCCTCGATGAGAAGAGGGCGCGCGGTGATCCGGCAGAGGCCCCTGGTCCCGCGCAAGGCGGAGGGGAAAGCAGCTCGAGCGTGCTGTCGAAGTCGGGACGAAAGGACCGTTCCAGCCTTGACGACACGGCGACGCGCCCTGATCACGGGCATCACGGGACAGGACGGGAGCTATCCTGCGCGAGCTGCTCCTGGAACGCGGGTACGAGGTCCACGGCCTCGTCACGCCGCGCGAGCGGGCCCAACTTGCAGCGGCTCGAGACGATTCGCGACCGCATCGTGCTGCTGGCGGGAGATCTCGCTCGACCAGACGAGCCTCATGCGCGCGATGGGGAAGTCTCGTCCGCACGAGGTCTACAACCTCGCGCGCGCAGTCGCTACGTCCCGACGTCCTGGCGCGAGCCAGTGCTCGACCGCCGAGGTGACGGCGCCTGGCGTGACACGCGGTGCTGGAAGCGCTGCGTCGGTCGACCGCGCCGGAGGCGCGCTTCTACCAGGCTTCGACCTCGGAGATGTTCCGGCAGCGCGCCGCCGCCGCAGAGCGAGACCACGCGCTTCCACCCGCGGAGTCCCTACGGCGGTGGCGAAGTGCTACGCCCACTGACGCACGGTGAACTACCGCGAGTCCTACACGGCATGTTCGCGGTCTCGGGCATCCTGTTCAATCACGAGTCGCCGCGTCGCGGCGCGGAGTTCGTGACGCGCAAGGTCACCGCGCGGCGCGGCGCGGATCGCGCGTCGGGCTCGAGCGCGAGCTCGTCCTCGGCAACCTCGACGCCCGCCGCGACTGGGGCTTCGCCGGCGACTACGTGCGCGCGATGTGGGCTGATGCTCCAGCGCGACGAGCCGCAGGATTTCGTGATCGCCACCGGCCGCACCCATTCGGTCCGCGAGCTCTGCGAGACCGCTTTCGGTGCAGTGGGCCTGGATTGGCGGGAGCACGTGCGCACGGACCCGTCCTGTTGCGACCTGCGGAGGTCGACCACCTCGTCGGCGACGCGAGCGCGCGCGCGCGAACCGCTGAGATGGAGTCCGACGACGAGCTTCGAGGAGTTGATCGAGCACATGGTTGCGCACGAGCTCGACCTCGCACGCAAGTCGTGAGGCGCGCCCTCGGCATGCATCGCCTCGGTCGTCTGCGCGGCTCTGCTGGCGTGGGGGTGCGCGAGCACGCACTGATCGCACGACGCGACTACCGAGCCCTGGCCGAGGAGAGCGACGCGGACGCGAACGTGGGCCCCGGCCCGCTGACGCAGACCAACAATAACGTCATCCGTCCGGCACTGCGCGCGCGCGCGCCGCGCGGATCATCCGCGCCGGGGAGGCTCGAGGCCTACCTGGTGGAGGATCCCGCGAACACGTGGTTTCAACCGCGGCGACTACCGCGCGGACTCTCGGCAGCCTCACCTCGATGCTGGGGGCCACGTACGGGATCGCCGCGGGAACGGCCCTCGGCGCTCGAGCTCACGGACTTCTCGCGCACGAAGAGCTACCTCGACGAGGTGACCCAGGCCTTCCACGATCTGTTCGGCATCTCCAATGGAGATCGCGAGGACTATCCGGAGCACGACAACGTCATCGACCTCGTTGAGCGGCGAGGATTTCGAGGCCGTCGAGGACCGCTACGACGGTTCCGTCTGGCGCACGCTGGGCCTCCCGTGTTCGAGCAAGAGATCACCGCCGGCGGCCCCTCGACGCCTGCCGTCGCCATCGGTTGCGAGGTGCGCTACCTGACAGCACGCAGGGAATCCTGGACCCGGAGCATTCGTGGGGTGCCGGCGCGTGGGCCTCGCTCGCCAAGCGCCTGCCGAAGCGATTTCCACCTCACTTCGGCTGCGGCTACGGCTGGCACGAAGCGGATGTCTGGCACACCTTCCCGCTCGAGACGGATCAGGCGAGCGCATCGCCGCGCTCGAATGGCGCGCTAATCCGAGCTCGTCGTGGATCCTGCAGTCCCTTCTTCTCGACGACGTCACGACCCAGCTGGCCTCCGTGGGACGACACCTCCGTCGAGATGCTCGCGCGGGTGGAGAGGCCGGGTCGGCAAGAGCACGCAGCCTCGAGATCGCGCTGATCGAGAACGCCGTCTACTTCGGGACCTCGCCCGATTTCGGCATCCACCTGGCTCTACGTCAGGGGTTCTGAGCGGCTCGGCTCAGGAGTAGGAACGCAGCCAGCGGTGCAGGTTCGTGCCCGGGCAATCCGTGGTCTTCTCAGTCGCAGTGCGCGCGCACCGCGCGGCGGGGATGTTCCACTTGGCGCGAAGCTCGTCCAGCAAGTGCTGGAGCGCGCCGAGCGCCGCCGGGTCGTGGGTTGCTCCCGGTCGAAGTTCCCGAGCAGACAGACGCCGATGTTCTGGACGTTGTTCGTGCCTCCGGCGTGCGCGCCCCCGTGCCAGGCTGAGCTCGCGCCCTTCGAAGACGCGACCGTAGGGATCGATGACGCAGTGGTAGCTGCGGGTCCCGCGTAACCCTCGCTGTTCATGTGCGCGCTGATGCTGCGCACCGCGCTCGCGAGCCCTCGAGGCGAGCCCGACAGCGACGGCGGATGACGCTCGGCGGAGTGAGCACCGTGATGCAGCGCCACCCGTCGGATTGCGATACCATCTTCGAGGCGATTGCTCGCGAAGCGCCCCAGCGCGCGCGGGATCACGCCGGAGGCCACGTCGCCTCGCGCGGCGCGGCGGCGCGCTCGGCGCTCCACGCTCGACTGCCTTGCGAGGATTGCAAGCCCGACGCGCGGCGTCGATCCATCTGATCGGGCTCGCGCGCGAATCGGCGAGCACGCTCGAGCTCTGGCGGCGGCGCCGGCAACGTGCGGCGAGTGCCGCCGGATCCGCGCGTCGGGGGCGAGCGCATCGGACTGCGCGAAGGTAGAGCGACCCTCGAGAGCGCGCGAGCTCGCCCCTCGACACCCCAGTACCGGCGAGTTCGACGCCGAACTGCTCCTCGAGCCAGCCTCGATCGCTGGAGAGCTTTCCTCCCATGCCAGCGGTTCACCGACCCAGGGGGCGCAGGCGTCGGCGGTGCGCTCGCCCTCCTGCCGCTGTCGCCGCCGCTGGGAGATCCCGGGGCTGCGCAGCGCCTCCCAGGAGGGAGCGCGCCGAGGAACGAGGCAGGATCCGGGAGGCGAGGGCGCAGAGCGGGGTCGCATGGGTCTCCGACATACGAAACCGCCTCGGGCGTCGCAACGGGTGAGGCGGACTTGCGTCGATCGTCCGCGATCCTGGGACCGCCTCTGGCCCAGATCGCTGCTACGGCCCACTGCCGGCCATGCCTGGTGCCCAACTCGGCGTCCGGGGCTCTCGGACCGCCCGGGCTGGCCGCCGATTCCCTCTGCGCCGGCGTCGCAATTCCCCAGTGCGGGACGCTCGCCCGCCGCAGGACCAGGGCGCTGGAGCTGGAGGCCTCCTGGCTGCCGAGCGCGAGAGCAAGCGACCCTGCTCCTCCGTCGCGGTCGCGCCGACCAGGGCGCGCTCGAGCTGGTCGAGGAGCATCTGGCGGACGATGCGGCGGACCAGGCGAGCCGCTTGCTGCGCGCGCGATGCCGCCTCGAGCAAGGGGAGTACGCAGGCGCGCGCGATGACGCTCAGATCGTCTTCTCCGCTGCGCGAGAGTCGGGCGACCACGCTCTCGAGGCCGTACCGCTGCCCGGGAGCTCGCCGGAATCCTGCTCGTCACCGGCGAGCCGAGGCGAAGCGCTCGGCGTGCTCAGACCTCTCCGGGCGGCGTGCTCGATCCCGCGGCCGACGCGCGCGACGCCTGGGTGCTCGCGCGCGCTGCGTGCGGAGAGCGGCGACCGCTGCGCGCCGCCGCGACTCTCTACGAGCAGGGTCTCGCGACGAGCGACGAGCAGCCCTGGGACCGCCTGCTCGCAGCAGCGCGCGCTGCGAGCGCGCGCTCGGGCCGTCTCGGAGCGCGCGTCGCAGACTGCTTGCCGCTCGCTGACGTCAGCGCGCGCGCAGTGGGGGGCTCAGAACCCGACGTGCTCGCGCGGAGCTCGGGCTCCGCTGTACTTCGAGGCGAGCACGAGGTGGAGGCCGGCGGCAAGCGCTCCGGCGGCCGACCTCTTCCGCGAAGCCATCCAGATCGCGCCCGGGCACGAGCAAGCGCTGCTCGGCTTGTTCGAGTCTGCATCGGGTGAACGTGCAACCGCCAGAGCCGGCCGGCCGCGGACGTCTTGAAAGAGCTCCTCGACGCGCGGCCGAGCCTCGATCGAGGCGCCATCGCGCGAGGTCGACAGCGCGCCTCGACGACGGAGTCGAGCTCGTGACCGCGCGCGAAGGCATCGCCTGGTTGCGCGAGCGCGCCGCCGGACGGCGCGAGGTGCGCACCTCGAAGCCTCGCTCGCGTGGATCGAGCACCGCAACGACGACTGCCAGGCGATCCTCGGCGAGCTTGCGCGCATCTCGAGCGAGGACTCGCGCCCTGAACGCGAGGTCGGGCGCCACCTGAACGAGCCTCTTCCGGTTCACCGAGGCACGCGCGTTCCTGGAGCACGCGGTCGGCCTCGATCCATCCGACTACGAAGGCGCTGGCGCGAAGCTCGGCGAGGCCCTCGGCGAACACGGGCATGGAGGAGCGAAGGACTGGCGGCGCTCCAGAAGTCCGAGATCGCCGCGCGCGGACGCCAGGACGCCTGGCGCAGGAACACGATCCAGGTGCTCGAGCGCATGCGCGCGAGCACGTGGTGGAGGACCTCGAGCTGAGCTCTCCTTCTCCTGGCGACCGGACGAAGAGGAGATCCTGCGCACGTACCTCGTGCCGTTCTACGCCCGCGCACGCAGCGATCTCGCGGCACGCTACGATCCACGCGCCGGGGCCGACGCGGATCGAGGTCTTCCGGCGTTTCGAGATTTCTCCGTGCGCTCGGTGGGCTTCAGCGGTTTCCCCGCGCTCGGCGTGTGCTGTGGCCGGTCGTGACGGCGGTCTCCCCGCTTCCGAGCTGCGCGGGACCTTCTCCTGGGCGCGCACGAGCGTACCACGAGTTCACGCACGTGATCCACCTCGGGCTCTCGCACAACCGCTGCCCGCGCTGGATCACCGAGGGCTCGCGACCTGGGAAGAAGAGCAGCGCAATCGCTCGTGGACGCGCAACATGCGCCGCGACCTGCTCGACGCGCGCGCCAACGGTGATCTCGATCCCGCTGCGCGAGCTCAATCGTGCGTTCCGCGGTCCGCGCATCCTCTTCGCGTACTACCAGGGCGGGCTGCTCTGCGAGATGCTGGTCGGCGAGTTCGGCTTCCCGCCGATCGTGCGCTGCTCGGAGGCCTTCGACCGCGGCGCTCGATCTCGACCAGGCCTTCGCCGAGAATCTTCTCGCTCACTCCCGGAAGAAGTCCGACCAGCGCTTCCAGGTCTTCGTCGACGGAGAGATTCTCCGGTCTCGCGCTCGAGCCGCGCTGGACGGAGGCGAAGCTCGCGGCCTGCGTTTCTCCCTGCCTCGACAGCCGCCTGCGGACCCTCGGCGCGCGCAAAATGGACCGAGGACCTCTGCACCCTCGGCGTGGGGAAGCCACCAGGCGGGGCGCATCGGTCGACGCGCAGGAAGCGCTGCGACGCATCGACGCGGCGGGAGAGCGCCGTTCCGAGCGCGCGTTCCTGCGCGGAGAGCTCGCGCTCGCCGCGAAACAGCGCGACCAGGCGCACGACATCTGGAAGGAATGCCTGGACGCGGGCGGGCGCGGACTTCCGAGGTCCTCATCGGCCTGGGCGCGCTCGTGCATGGACAGGAACGAGTGGGCCGACGCCGAGCGCGCGTTCCTCGGCGGCGGAGCACGCCTTCCCGGGCTACGCGGAGGAAGGCCTCGCCGCCGAGCTGCGTCTCTTCGAGCTCTATCGAGAGCGCCAGGATCCCGATCGCGCGCTGGGAAGCGGTCGAACGCTGGCTCGACTGGAATTCCGGCGAGCTCCAGAAGCGCCTCGATGCCGCTGCCTGGCACGCCGCGGCCGGTCGCTACGAGGCGGCGAGCGGCAGGCGTCTCGCGGAGGCGAACGAGATCGATCCCGTTCCGGCGTGGACTGCACCGCGACTGGGGCGCGGCGCTGCAGCGCACTCGATCGCGTCGAGGAGGCGGCTCGCGAGTTCCACGTCGCTCGCATCGTGCCACCGGCAACTCGAGGGAGAGCAGTCGCTCGCGGCGCGCGCGCTCGCCATGGAGGTCGCGCTGGACGAGACGCTCCCGAGCCTGCGCCGCAGGCATCCGCTCACGTGGACCCCGGAGGAGATCGCGCGTTCTCGGACGGTCAGCGACAGACTCTACAGGCGCTGCGGATCGGCGACGCCTGCGAGCTGAGCCGAGCTCTGCCGCCGCGAGGCGGATTGCCTCGACCGCCTCGGACGCGCCGAGAAGCTGGGCGGCGCGAACCGAGGCGGAGAGAGCCTCGACGCGGGTGTGCAACCAGGGAGCGAGATGGAGCAGGAAACCGGATCGATGAGCGCGACGCGCGGTCGCTTCCTGGTGCTCGACGGCATCGGATGGATCGGGAAAGTCGACGCAAGCAGCGCTACTCGTCGAGAGCCTGCGCCCGAGGCCGCGGAGGTCGTGCACCTGCGGGAGCCCGGGAGCACGGCGTTCGGCGAGAGCGTGCGCGCGCTCCTCCTCAGCTCGCGAGCAGGCGATCGATCCCGGCGCCGAGGCGCTCCTCTTCTGTGCTGCGCGCTCGGCAGATGCTCCTCGAACGCGTGGCACCGGAGCTCGCGCGCGGCGCGTGGATCGTTGCGAGCGATTCCACGGCTCGACGCTCGCGCTACCAGGGTGTGGCGTGGCGGGGTCGGATTCGAGCGCGTGGCAGGCCTCCTCGACGCGTGGGCCGCCGAGCCCCGACCTCGATCTCGTGCTCGTCCTCGACCTCGCGGCCATCCTCCGTCGCGGCGCGCCAGAAACGCGTCGCGGATCGCTTCGAGGCGCGCGGTCTCGCGTACCAGGAGCTCGTGGCGAAGGGTTTCCAGCTCTATGCGGAGCGCGAGGCGGCGGCGCGCCCGTCGACGCTGCGCGGCAGCGAGGCCGTGGTCGCCGCGCGCATCCTCGAGGAGGTCGATCGTGTCCTTCGATGAGCTTGTCGGCTTGCAGCAGACGCTGCTCGGTCTGTGGGAGGCGGCTCGCGCGGGACGTCTTCCGCACGCGATGCTCTTTCGCGGACCTGCAGGCGTCGGCAAGTTCCAGGGGCTCTTGTTACTCGCTCGAGGCATGCTCTGCGAGTGCGGCGCCAGGCGCGCCATGCGAGCTCTGCGGCCCGTGCAAGCGCGTGCGCGCGGAGAGTCATCCCGATCTCTTCGTCCTCGATCCCCGGGCGCTCGCGCTCGAGCAGATCCCCGTCGCGGCGATCGCTCCGCGCGGTCGCGACACCGAGAACTGGCAGGGCCCGTCCATCGGCGAGTTCCTGTCTCTCAAGGCTCACGAAGGCGGTTGGCGGATCGTGATCGTGCGCGAAGCCGAGCGCATGAACGAGAGCGCGCAGAACGCCTTCCTCAAGACTCTCGAGGAACCGACGGCGAACACTCTGGCTCGCGCTGGAGACGAGCGCGCCCGGAAGCGTTGCTCCCCACCGTGCGCAGCCGCGACGGTCGAGGTGGCTGCCGCGCGCTCGAGGAGAGCACCGTGCGCGCGATTCTCGAGCTGTCCGGCCTCCGCACCGACCGCCGCCGCTCGCGCCCTCCGGCGGAGGGCCTTCGCCCGGCCGGGTCCTGAGCTCGCGCGCTCGTCCGCCGCGTGAGATCAGCGCCTGTCTCGAAGCGGTCGGAGAGCGGCGCGATCGAGCGCGGTCGCCGCTGCGCGCGCGCTGCACGCGAGGATGGAGGGCGAGTTCGCCGGGCGCACGCCGCTCGCCCGGAGCCGCGCGCGCGTCCGCGTGGTGCTGGACCTCCTGCTCGCGCGCGCGCGGGCGGAGCTGCGCTGCGCCGCTTCGCTCGGGGAGCGGGGCGGTGGGGGAGCTAGCCGGATCGAGGCGCTGGCTCCAGGCGCGAGCGGATGTAGACTCCCAACCTCTCTCCGAGGCGACCTCGAGCGCGACTCCTGGTCGCTCGAGCCCCCTTCCACTGCGACGTCGAGCGGAGAAAGGAGCACCGGTGAAGGATCCCCGCAAGGTCGCGCTCGAGGACGGCCGCTACTGCCCGAGGCGCTCTCGATTTCCTGTTCCAGGGCTGGATCGAGCGGTGAAGCTCGTGGGACGCGAGGAGCAGCAAGGCGCTGCGCGTCACGTCAGCGGCCAGGAGCTCCTCGAAGGCATGAAGCGCCAGGCGCTCGAGCTCTTCGGACCTCTCGGCGTACGTCTGGCGTGCGTGGGGGATCCGATTGACGCGGGACTGGGGGAACATCGTGTTCTCCTCAGTGGAGGCGGAGCCCTGAATCGGCAGGACGGCGATCGGCCGGAGGGATTTCGAGCACGGCTTCGATTTCGACGAAGTCTTCCGTGCCGAACTACCGCCCCACGATGCCGCGCGAGCTCGGCGTCCAGCCCGCGCAGCGACGAGGGCCTGATGCTCGAACGCGTCTCTCCCCTCTCGCAACACGCTCATTGCTCTCGCCGGGATCGGCGTCGCGACCTCTGGTCTGCGTGGACCGTTCGCACGGTCCTCAATCCGCTCATCCTCGGCTATCTGCTCGCGTACATCGTGCACCCGCTCGTGGTCCAGCTCGAGCGGCGCGGCTGGCGGCGCGCGCGCGCGGTGAACCTGATCTGCCGTCACGGCCTTCGTCGCGATCACGCTCTTCGGCGTCGCGGTCGTCCAGCAGACGCGCAGGGCGCTGGTGCGCGCAGTCGACGCGCGCGAGCGCTCCGGGTAGCGGGCAGCGCCGAGGAGCAGGCAGCCTCGCCGGGCAACGCGGTCGCGACCGCCTCGAGGTCTTCGTCCAGAGGGCACCGAGGCCTGGCTCGCCTGGATCATTCCTGAGACCCGCGCCGCCGAGGAGGCGTCCCGCAAGGACGCCCTCGAGCCAGTCAGCTCCCGTGGATGGGCGGTGCAGTCGAAGAGGCCGCCTGCGGACGACGGGTGTCGATGGCGCGGACGCGTGTCCCACGCATCGGACAGCGGCGACTGTCGACGAGCCGTTCGCCCTCGAGACGCTCCTCGGAGCTCTCTGGGAGCGCCTCGGCGCAGGGCGACAGGAGTCGGCGCAGACTCCGCGGTCGCCGTCCGCGGCGCCACAGGCGTCTGGCAGGCGTCGTCGCAGCGCCTCTTCTCGGCTCGCTCATGGCGCATCGTCACGATGGTGCTCTGCCGCCGATCTACTCGTTATTTCCCGCTCGCTCGGGCTCGACCGCATCCATGCGCTCTGTGCCCCGCCACCTGCCCAAGCGCGAGCCGCGGAGCGCATCAGCCCGCATCGGCCACCAGATCGGCGAGGTGCTGGCGAGGCTGGCTACCGCGGCCGCCTGCTCGTTCTGCTCTCCTCAAGGGATCCTTACCTCACGCTCGCCCTCGCGATCGCCGGCGTCGACTACCCGCTGCTCCTCGGCATGGCGAGCGGCGTGCTCGCTCTCAGTGCCGTTCGTCGGCCCTGATGGTGGGCGTCCGTGTTCGCGACCCTCGGTGGCCCTGACTGGTGCCCGACTTCCGGCGTGTCTCTCCGCCTCTGTTGCGCACGGGCACCGTCTTCGCCGTCCGCCGCCGGACTCCTCGAGGGCTACTTGCTCGTGCCGAAGATCTGGGCGACAGCCCGGGCTGCACTGTCGTGGTGCTGGTCTCGATCTTCGTCGGGGCTCCGCGCTCGGCATGCCCGGCATCTTTGATCGCCCTGGTTGCTGACCGCATCGCCGTGATTCTCGTTCGGGAGCTCTTCGTGCTGCCCGCACTTCGATGACTTCGCCGATGAGGACCAGGGAGGTCGCGCTCCCCGGCGTAGGGCTCGCCCTCGATCAGTTCTTCTTCAACCCAGAGTGGATCTCGCCAGGGAGCTCTTGCATCCTGACTTTGCCGCCCTCGCCGCGGGCTTCGGCGATGAGGGCTGCGGGCCTTCTCGATCGATGCCGGATCGCGATTCACCTGTCCGCGTGACTTCCACGCCGCGCGGACCGACGTCGCTGGTCCTCGAAGACGCGCGAGCGTACTCGGGCACGTCCTCGGCTTCCTTTGATCCCAGCTTCTCGAAGATCGTGCGGATGTGGCGGCCTGAGCTGCAGGTCGTCCTCGTAATCGCCCTGGGAATGCTTCGCCGCGCACGTCCTGCACCAGGCGGCGCGCTGATGCGACGAGGAAGCGCACGTCTTCCTCGGACAGCGCGGTTCCCAGCCTGAATAGAACTCGCCGAAGCCGGGGTAGGCGTGGGGATCCTTGTTGGGTCGCTCAGGGCCAAGCGCCTCGAACATGCGGGTTGTCCTGTCGAAGGCGCTGCACCCACTCGCCTCGCCTTTGCCCGACTTGCGCAGCTCGAGCATCTCCTGCAAGCGCCACGCGGCGATGCGCTCGGCCGGGACGTCCTGGTCCGGCTCGACTCGCCGGGCGAGAGTATGTTGCCCTCGGCGTCGACTCTTCTCAGCGGTGGATCCGAGCGGCCGGTCGGCAGCAGGTAGCGCGCGATGGTCAGCTTCATGCCGCGCGCGCGAAGTCGAACTCGCCGTTGCCGTGCTCCAGTCCTTCGTACGATCGGCCTCCCGGATTGTCCCAGCGCCCGTTGCTCGTTCTCGTCTTCGTCCGCGGTCGTCGCGCATGACCGGGCACCGGGATCAGGCGCTGCACATGAACCCTTGGGGCGCGGCTATAGCGTGCGCTGGCCGATCGACCGTCGCCCGGCCGTGGTCCTGCAGCGCGCCCGAGACGATCTCCGAGGCGCGAAGCGCGTGAAGCGCGTTGACCAGCACGACGACCGGCATGTCCGGCGGGACGCATCGGTCGTTCAGCGTCGTAGAGCTGCGGTCTCGCCGCACGCGGCTCTCGGTCGAGACCACCAGCGTGTTTTGCGGCAGGAACAGGCCCGGCGACGTTGACCGCCTCGTCGAGCAGGCCCCCGGTGTTGTTGCGCAGGTCGAACACTGATACCTTGTGCCCTGGTCGAGCATCTTCGTGAGCTCGGCTTGCGCGAGCTCGCTCGCCGCGACCCGGCTGAACGTCGAGCAGCACGAGCGCGCCGATCGCGCCGGGCGGCGTCTGCGCTGCCCGGCGGGATCGTGATCTGTCGCGGCGCACGCGCGACGGCCATGTCCTCGGTCGGGCGCTCGATCAGCGCCGGGATCCATGCCGCGGCGCCAGACGTAGAGCTTGACGTTCGTGCCGGGCTTGCCCTTGAGGCGCTTGATGATCGTCGTCGACCGGCCTGCGCCGAGCGTCGGCCAGTCGTCGATGCGCACGATCTTGTCGTCGGTCATCAGGCCCGGCGGTACGCCGGGCCGGAGTAGATCGGGCGCACGATCGTGAACAGGCCGTCGTCCGGGTCCTCGCCGACGTAGGCGCCGATGCCGCCGTACTCTCGGCCTCGAGGTCCTGCCGGAACTTGGCGTAGTCCTCGGGCGTCGAAGTAGGTCGAGTGCTCGTCGAGGCTAGCGCAGCATCCCGTCGAGCGCGGCGTCCGATGAGCTGGTCGCGCGTGCAGGTCGCCTTCGAGGCACCGTGCCGCACCACCCGATGACCTCTCGACGCGGTCCAGCTCGGCTTGCGCATCAAGCTGAGTGGGGCGACCTCGGGCCGGTTCGTGAGCGCGAGTGTCGACGCGACGCTGCATGATGCGGCGGACCCGAGCTGGGCCTCAGCGCGCGCGCCAGCACTCCGACACGGCCGGGAGAGCTGGTATTTCACGAGCTCGCCCGACCGCCTGACAACCCTACGCGGGCCATTCCGAGCACACCGGAGCTCGTGCAGATCGGGGTCGGTGCTGCGCAGGAATCCCTCGAGGCCTCAGGGCTCGCCTTCTCCCAGCGGCACGGCGTGGCGACCGCGGCTTCGACGCGCAGCTCGGGCGCTCGGTCGCCGTCCTCGGAGATCGCCGTGAGCGTTTCGCGCAGCTTCGAGCGGTATCGGATGACACTTCTGTTTCCAGGAGCTTGGGCTCGACCGACGAACGTCTCGGCGGCGGCGAGCACCATTCCGGGTCGGGACTGCTCCAGCAGGCATCGACGAGTGGTGCCAGAGCTTCCAGTCGGGATCCGGGCCGGCTGCCGCGCGCAGATCGACCCACAGGAGCAGGCCGCGCGGCCGAGCCCTTCCGCCCCTTTCGCGTCTCGCAGCAAGCTGATCGAGGAGCGCATCCAGTGATCTCTGGCCGCCCTGCTCGACCAGCAAGTCGCGCCGGCTCTCACCTCGAGCCAGCTCCCCACGCGAGAGGCTCTCGGCCTGCGCGGAGCGTTCCCCGCAGCACCCGTTCGAGGTCGACCGCTTCCCGGGAGTGACGCGGCCCGGAGGAGGCGACGATCGGGAAGGAGCGCGACGAGGCACGGGACGGGCGGAGGAGGCGGGACAGGATCATCGATTGGTCTCGCGGACGTAAGAATGGGATCGGCGAACCGCTATCGGCCCAAGAGGGGGTTGCGGGCCCCGAGCGGGATCCGGGCGTACTCCACACGTCTCCTAGTCGATCGATCGGGAGCTTTCCGAGGCCCATTTCATACCGCCCATACCGCGCTCTGGCTAACTTTCAGAGCGCAGGCTCGAGGACATGGACGCATCAGGAAGCAGTCGGCCGCTCGACCCGCGGCCTCGCACCTCGAGGGGATTTTCGGCGGAGCGCGCGGAGGCTCGCATGGTCGATGTCGGTGGGGAAACCGGCGAGGTGAACGTCACGCGTTGGCGCGCGCGCGTTCCCGCCTTCCCACGCCCGGAGTACTGGATGTCCTGCTTTCCGGTGAGGGACCCGGGGGCGTGCCGTGGTGGAAGTGGCGCGCGCACCGCCGGAATCCTGGCCGCGAAGCTGCACCGCCGGAGTTGATTCCCATGTGCCACCCGCTCGGCCTCGACCTGGTCGAGATCCACTTCGATGCGCGCGGGAGGGTCCGACCGGCTGGACGTGCTCTGCGGGACGAGCTGCCGGGCTTCCTGACAGGTGTCGAGATGGAGAGTCTTCTTCCTGGGTGCGACGGCTGGCTGCCTTGACGATCTAAGCACATGGGAAAGGGTCTCGACAAGGGCATCCACGCGACGAGGGTGTCGAGAAGCTCCCCGGAGAAGCGCGGCGGGAAAGTTCAGGCACATGGCGCGCAGCCCGGCTGGTCGGGCACCATCATGGAAGATCGAGCACATCCCTAGGGGGCATTGCGGGCCGTGGAGACGCAAGAAGGGGAATCTGGAGGTCGACCCAGCCGCGCCGAGCGCTATCCTGCGCCGCCGAGCCATGAGCGGAACGGAGGGCAGCGCGCACTCCGCGGTTTCCCCCAGCATGGACCTCAACTGGATCTACCAGCTCCATCCGCTTGATGGATCGAGGCGAGGTCAGCAGCTTCGAGATCGACGACGAGCGGGTGGGTCTGCGCATCCGACTGCGGCGCGGTGGGTCGCTCGTCGCGGCGCCTGCACCGGTAGTCGGGATCGTGCACGGCACAGCGATGGCCGCCTCCCGGCGACGGCGGTTCCCCCGTCGCTGAAGCCGCCTCGTGCCAGCCGATCCGCACCGTGCCGGCGCCGTCGAATTCAAAGAGTCCGATGGTCGGCACGCCTCTACCGCTCCGCGCTCGCCCGAGGCCGAGCCGCTTCGTCGCGGTCGGCGCGCGGGTCGGGCCGGAGACGCACGCTGTGCATCATCGAGGCGATGAAGGTGATGAACGAGATCAAGGCCGAGATCGCGCGGCGAGATCGCTCGAGGTCCTGGTCGAGAACGGCGAGCCGGTCGAGTTCGGCCAGCCGCTGTTCCTGATCCAGATCCAGACCGCTCCGATGTTCCGCCGCGTCCTGATCGCCAACCGCGGCGAGATCGCGCAGCGCATCATCCGCGCGTGCCGCGAGCTCGGGATCGAGACGGTCGGCGATCTACTCGGAGGCCGACGCCGACTGCGCTCTACCTGCGCCAGGCCGACGAGACGATCTGCATCGGGCCGGCGCCGAGCGCCAAGCTCCTACCTCAACATCCCGGCGATCATCTCGGCGGCCGAGATCGCCGACGTCGAGGCGATCCATCCCGGGCTACGGCTTCCTGGCCGAGAACGCGCACTTCGCCGAGGTCTGCCAGCTCGTGCAACATCCAGTTCATCGGGCCCGAGCCCGGAGACGATCGCGCGCGCTCGGCGACAAGGCCAACGCGCGCGGCGATGGCGATCAAGGCCGGCGTGCCGGTCGTGCCCGGCTCGGACGGCGCGATCGCGGACGAGGACGACGCGCCCTCGAGGTCGCGCGCAGAGATCGGCTACCCGGTGATGATCAAGGCCGCGGCCGGCGGCGGCGGGCGCGGCATGCGCGTCGCGCGCAACGATCCGAGCCTGGTCACACGGCTTCCACGCCGCGCGCACCGAGGCCGAGGCGGCCTTCGGCGACGGCGCGGTGTACCTGGAGAAGTTCGATCGAGAACCCGCGCCACGTCGAGATCCAGATCCTGGGCGACCAACGTCGGCAACCTGCTGCACCTGGGCGAGCGCGACTGCTCGGTCCAGCGCCGCCACCAGAAGCTGATCGAGGAGTCGCCCTCGCCCGCGCTCGCCGCCCGAGACTGCGCAAGGCGATGATGCGAGGCCGCCGTCGCGTCGCGCAGCGCGGCGCACTACCACAACGCCGGCACGGTCGAGTTCCTGCTCGACCGCGACGGGCAACTTCTTCTTCATCGAGGTCAACGCGCGCATCCAGGTCGAGCACACGGTCACCGAGCTGGTCACCGGCCTCGACCTGATCCAGCAGCAGATCCTGATCGCCGGCGGGCGAGAGCCTGCGCTTCGCCAGGAGGACGTGCAGCTCACGCGGGCACGCGATCGAGTGCCGCATCAACGCCGAGGACCCCGACACGCGACTTCCAGCCCTCGCCCGGGCCGATCGACGCTCTTCGTCCCGCCCGGCGGGCCCGGGCGTGCGCGTGGACAGCCACTGCTACAGTGGCTATCGCATCCCGCCGAACTACGACTCGATGATCGGCAAGCTCCTGGTGCACCGGCCCACGCGCGACAGGGCCATCCGGACCATGCTTGCGGGCTCTGGACGAGTTCGTGATCCGAGGGACCGCGAACGACCGATTCCCCTCCTGCGGCACGTCCTGCGGCACTCGGATTTCGCCACCGGTGGGCACGACACGGGTTTCGTCGAGCGCTACTTCGGCAGGCACCACTCGCGGGAGGGCGAACGATGCGTACCGCCGCGTGCTGCGCCGCGCGACCTCCCTGGCCGCCTGCTATCCGGACACGCCGATCCTGGTCGAAGACCCAGCGGCTGCCGCGGCCCATGGAGGACGCGCGTCGATCCGCTGCCCCCGGGGACGATCGATCAGTACCCGCCGGGCCCGAGGAGGTGACGGTGGTGCGCCACGCCGACCCAGTCCAGGTCCGGCTCGGCGGGCCTCTCCGTCGAGCTTCCCGATGCCCTTCTTCCGCAAGCGGGCGCGCGTCAACTCCGGCACCCGGGTGCTCGTGCGGCGCCGGCGGGCGGGCGGAGGTCTTCTGGCCCAACGGAACCGGCCGTGCTCCTCGACGGGCACGGAACGGGAGTGATCGGCTCGGCGAGCCGAGGAGAACCGACCTTCTCGACTGCACGGCTCGATCGCGCTCGGATCCTGCTGCATGCCGGGTGACCGCATCGAGCTCCTCGGCGGCGCGCATCCTCGCGGTGGAGCGCAGCCGCTCCTCCGGGCCCGGTGACCCCCGCAGCCGCCGACTTCCGGAACGGACGGCGCAGGACGAAGCATCATTCGAAGGCGAGACTTGCCGATCACGGCGCCGCATCCGGGTCGGGCCGATCGTGGTCGAGCATCCTCGCGCAGGAGTCCTGCGCGTGACCAATCGCTGGCAAGGATCCGCCACGGTCTCTTCCGCGGCGGAGAGTTGCGTGTCGAGCCGGGTGAGGCGCTCGACATTCCGCTCCTGGCGGCGGGCGGGCGACCATTCCAGGCCGACGGCGGTTCAGACGCGGCCAGGCCGAGTCGAGGTCCGCGGCGAAGTGGAGATCGTGCCCGGTAAGCACGGCGACAGTCTACGAGCGCTCGGCGAGCACGAGATTCGCGCGCTGGGCGTGCGCGTGCGCCTCGACACGGCGAGAGACGGCGAGCTTCTCCGACCTCTCTGGGCCGCAGCTTGATCGAGAACCAACCTGAGGAATCGACGGTGGAAGGCTCCGGCTCGGACGGCGGCAGACTTTGAGTGGTGCACGTGGAGCGCACATGGGCAAACGTCGCATCCTGATCACCGGCGGGGCCGGCTTCCTCGGCAGCCACCTGTGCGAGCGCTTCCTGGCCGAGGGCTACGAGGTCGTCTGCATGGACAACCTCATCACGGGCGACATCGCGCAACATCGAGCACCTGTTCCGCGAGCCGACTTCCACTTCGAGCAGCGCGACGTCACGGAGTACGTCGCCGTGCGCGGCACGCTCGACGCGATCCTGCACTTCGCCTCGCCGGCCGAGCCCGATCGACTACCTCGAGCTGCCGATCCAGACGCTCAAGGTCGGGTCGCTCGGCACGCACAAGGCGCTCGGCCTCGCGCAGGCCAAGGGCGCGCGCTTCCTGCTCGCCTCGACCTCCGAGTGCTACGGCGATCCCGCTGGTGCACCCGCAGCGCGAGGACTACTGGGGCAACGTCAACCCGGTCGGCCCGCGCGGCGTGTACGACGAGGCCAAGCGCTTCGCCGAGGCCATGACGATGGCCTACCACCGCTTCCACGGCGTGCGACACGCGCATCGTCCGCATCTTCAACACGCTACGGGCCGCGCATGCGGCCTGAACGACGGCCGCGCGCTGCCGGCCTTCATGTCGCAGGCGCTGCGCGGCGAGCCGCTCACGGTCTTCGGCGACGGCTCGCAGACGCGCTCGTTCTGCTACGTCGACGACCTCGTCGAGGGCATCTGGCGCCTGCTTGCACTCCGAACGAGGTCCTGCCGGTCGAACATCGGCAACCCGAACGAGATGACGATCCTCGCAGTTCGCGCGCGAAGGTGCTCGAGCTCACCGGCGCGCGACGCTCGATCGTTCACCAGCCGCTGCCGACCGACGATCCCAAGGTGCGCCAGCCCGACATCGACGAAGGCGCGCCGCGATCCTGCGGCTGGGAGCCGCGGGTCGGCCTCGACGAGGGCCTGCGGCGCACGCTCGCGTACTTCCAGGGCCGCGTCGACCGTAGCGCGAGCCGAGCAGCGTCTGGTGCGCCTGCGCAGGAGCGACCATGTGCGGAATCGTCGGCGCGATCCGGAGCGATGGTTCCGTGGTCGAAGGCCTCGCTCGACGGGCTGCGCGTGCTCGAGTACCGCGGCTACGACTCGCGCCGGCGTCGGCGTTCGATCGACGGCCACGGGCGCGTCGATCGTGCCGCAAGCGCGCGGGCGGCTCGACCGTCTCGAGTGAGCGCGCTCGCCGGACGGCGCGCTCAGCGCGCGCGCGCCGGGCATCGGCCACACGCGCTGGGCGACGCACGGCCCGCCCTCGACGACGAACGCGCACCCGCACGGCGGATCGCGCGAGCGCATCGCGCGTCGTGCACAACGGCATCATTCGAGAACTACCTCGAGCTGCGCGCAGAGCTCGAGGCGCGCGGCGTGCGCTGCTCTCGAGACCGACACCGAGGTGCTCGCGCACCTCGTCGAGCGCGAGTTCGAGCTCTCGGCGGACGACCTGCTGCGAGGCCCTGCGCACGAGCTCTCGCGCGTCGCGCGGCTACTACGCGGTCGCGGTGCCTGGCGCAGGGCGCGCGCAGGGCCCGCTGCTCGTCTGCGCGCGCCAGGGACCGCCGCTCGCGCGTCGCCGTGCGACGAGGACGGCGCCTACCTCGCCTCCGACGTGCTCGGCGCTGCTCCCGTACAGCGCGAGATCGTGTTCCTCGAGGACGGCGACGTCGCCGAGCTCGCGCCGGGCAGGCTCGACGTGATGGATCTCGCCGGACGGCCGCTCGTCCGCGCGCCGCCAGGCACATCGACTGGAACCCGGAGGACGCGGGCCTGGGCGGCGTGGCCGCACTACATGCTCAAGGAGATCCACGAGCAGCCGGACGTGCTCGCGCGCACCGCGCTTCGAGCCGCATCCGACGACGCGCGGGCGACGTGACTTCGAGAGCGGCGTCCTCGGCGACGACGTTCCTGCAGCATCGGTCGCAGCGCGTGCAGATCGTCGCGTGCGGCACGGCGCTGCACGCGGGCATCATCGGCGCGCTACCTGATCGAGGGTCTCGCCGGGATTCCGGTCGACGTCGACTACGCCTCCGAGTTCCGCTACCGCGATCCGCGCGCTCGTGCCCGGCACGCTGGCGCTCGCCATCTCCCAGTCGGGCGAGACGGCCGACACGCTCGGGGCGACGCGGCTGGCGCGCGAGCTCGGCGCCAGCGTGGTCGCGATCTGCAACGTCGCCGGCAGCACGCAGGTGCGCGAGTGCCGATCGCGTGATCCTCACGCAGCGCCGGCCCCGAGATCGGCGTCGCGAGCACCAAGGCCTTCACGGCCCAGGTCGTGGCGGCCTTCCTGCTCGCGATCCGCATGGGCCGCGCGCGCGGCTGCCTCGCCGCGCAGACGGCGCGCGAGCTCGCTCGCCGAGCTGCGGCTCCTGCGGCCCAAGATGGAAGCGCTGCTCGGCGAGCGCGCGGTGGCGCGCGTGCGCAGCTCGCCGGCGCGCCACGTACGGCCAGCGAGGGCTTCCTGTTCCTCGGCCGCGGAGTGAACTATCCCGTCGCGCTCGAGGGCGCGCTCAAGCTGAAGGAGATCTCGCTACATGCACGCCGAGGGCTACGCCGCCGGCGAGATGAAGCACGGGCCGATCGCGCTGATCGACCCGCGCATGACGCATCGTCGTGCTGAACAGCAAGGGCACGTCGCCGAGAAGGTGCGCTCGAACATCGAGCAGGTGAAAGCGCGCGGCGGCGTGGTGATCAGCGTCGGGTCCGATCCGCAGAGACGATGAGATCAGCGGACGAGGGCGATCCGATGGTCGTCAGCCGAGCGCAGCGAGTGGCTCTCGCCGATCCTCAACATCGATGCCCGCTGCAGCTCTTCGCCTACTGCATCGCGGACCTGCGATGGGCTGCGACATCGACAAGCCGCGCAACCTCGCCAAGAGCGTCACCGTCGAGTAGATGAGCGTCCTGGTCACCGGCGGTGCGGGCTTCATCGGTTCGCACCTGTGCGAGCGCCTGCTGGCGCGCGGCGACGGGTCACGATCCTCGACAACTTCAACGACTTCTACGACCCGGCGATCAAGCGCGCGAACCTCGCGGCCACTGCGCGCCGCGCGCCTGGTCGAGGGCGACATCCGCGACCGCAAGCGCATGGCGGAGCTCTTCGCCGAGGGGCGCTTCGACGCCGTGGTGCATCTCGCGGCGATGGCGGGCGTGCGGCCGTCGGTCCAGGATCCGCTGCTGTACGAGGAGGTCGAACGTGCGCGGCACGCTGGTCCTGCTCGAGGAGCTCGCTCGGCGACCCGCCACGCGCTTCGTCTTCGCCTCCTCCTCCAGCGTCTACGGCGTGCAACGACGAAGGTGCCCGTTCACGCGAGGCGGACGACATCCACCACCCGGTCTCGCCGTACGCCGCGACCAAGCGCGCGGGCGAGCTCCTCGCTACACCCACCACCACCTGTACGGCATCCCGACGACCTGCCTGCGCTTCTTCACGGTCTACGGCCCGCGCCAGCGGCCCGAGATGGCGATCCACGCGTTCGTGCGCGACGTCCTCGCCGGGCGGCCGATCCCGTTCTTCGGCGACGGCTCGACGCGCCGCGACTACACCTACGTCGACGACGTCGATCGACGGCGTGGTGCGGGCGATCGACCGCTGCGAGGGCTACGAGATCTACAACCTGGGCGAATCGGCGACGACCTCGCTCGCAGGAGCTCGTCGACGATGATCGGAGCGGTCTGCGAGCGCCGAGTTCGGCTCGATCGCGCCTCCGCTGCAGCCCGGCGACGTCGCGATCACCTACGCCGACGTGTCAGCAAGGCGCGCGAGCGGCTCGGCTATCGGCCCGCGCACGCCGGTCGCGAACGGGCCTGGCGCGCTTCGTGGCCTGGTACCGAGCAGGAGCGTCCTGACGAGGGCGTTCTCTGCCTTCTCTCGTGTAGACTGCCGGCCCTTCTCGACCGTGAGCGTCTCAGCACCCTCTCTCCGTTCGGACCTGCCCCGCGCGTCCGGACGTCCCCCGACGAAGCCATCCATGAAAGGCGTCATCCTCGCCGGCGGCCTCGGCACGCGCCTGTTCCCGCTGACCAAGATCACCAACAAGCACCTCCTGCCGGTCTACGACCGGCCGATGATCTACTACCCGATCGAGGCGCTGGTGAACGCCGGGATCCACGACATCATGATCGTGACCGGGGGCGCAAGTCGGGCGACTTCCTGTCGCTGCTCGGCAACGGCAAGCGACTTCGGGCTCAAGCACCTGAACTACACCTACCAGGAGGGCGAGGGCGGGATCGCCGAGGCGCTCGGCCTCGTGCGAGCACTGGGCCGGCGGGCGACAACGGTCTGCGTCGATCCTCGGCGACAACCTGATCGAGAAGAACATCGCGCAAGGCGCGCCGACGACTTCCAGGCGCAGGGGCGCGGCGCGAAGATCATGCTCAAGGAGGTGCCACGATCCCGAGCGCTTCGGCGTCGCCGAGCGTCGAAGGGCGGACGCGTCATCGCGATCGTCGAGAAGCCCAAGCAGCCCGCAGTCGAACCTCGCCGTGATCGGGATCTACATGTACGACGAGCGCGTGTGCGACATCATCCAGACGCTGAAGCCCTCCGACCGCGGCGAGCTCGAGATCACCGACGTCAACAACTGGTACATCCGCGACGGCTCGATGACCTACGAGGTCCTCGACGGCTGGTGGACCGACGCCGGGCACCTTCGAGTCGCTGCTCAGTGCGTCGCGACGCTCGTCGCGCGAGGGCGGCGCGAACCAGCCTGGACGCCTGAGCAGCGCGGCGTATGAGCCGACGGCAGCGCGTCTTGATCACCGGCGCGGTCGGGCATGCTCGGCAGCCAGCTCTGCTGCGTTCGACGGCGCTGGCACGACCGCGCTCGGCACGGACCTGCGCCGCCGAGCGCGCCGGCGTCGACCGCGCGTGGGCGTGGACCTCGGCGGAGCCGCGAGCCGTCGCGGAGCTCCTCGCGGAGCACGGGCCACTTCGACGGCGTGATCCACGCCGCGGCGTACACCGCGGTCGACCAGGCCGAGTGGAGGAGCCCTGGACCGCGCAGCGCGTCAACGCGGTCGCGCATGCGGCGTCCTGCGCACGAGCTGCGCGGCGCGCACGCATCCCGCTCGTCGTCGTCAGCACGGACTTCGTCTTCGACGGCGCGCCAGCGCCGCCGTACCGCGAGGACGACTCGCCGCGACCGCTGCTCGGCCTACGGGCGCGACGAAGCTCGACGGCGAGCGCGCGGCGCATCGGCGCCATCCGAAGGCGGCACGCGCATCGTGCGCACGCAGTGGCTCTACGGGCCGCGCGGGCAGCCACTTCCCGGCACGATCCGTGAAGCTCGCGCGCGAGCGCAGGGCGCTCGAAGGTGGTGGACGACCAGATCGGCTCGCCGACCTCGACGCCTCGAGCTCGCCCCGGCTCCTGTGGACGTGCTCTCGCGCGGCGGCGCGGCGGCATCTACCACGCCGCCTGCGAGGGATCAGTGCGTCGCTGGTTCGACCTCGCGCGCGCGCGACGCCTCGAGCTCGCGGTCGTCGCCGCGTGCGTCGCTGACCCCTGCACGACAGCGAGTCTCCCGCGCCCGGCGCGTCCGCCCGCGCGTACAGCGTGCTCGACTGCTCGCGAGCTCGGCCGAGCTGCGCGGGCGCAGCGCCCGCGCCGCTGGCGCGACGGCGTCTGCAAGACCTTCCTCGGCGGACGAACCCGCAATGAGCACGAACGTCCTCGTCACCGGCGGCGCCGGCTTCATCGGCTCGCAACTTCGTCCACATGCTCGTCGCGGACGCGCTCGACTTGGCGCATCGTGAACCTCGACGCGCCTGACCTACGCCGGCAACCTCGAGAACCTGACCGCGCTCGAGGACGAACCCGGGCTACGCACTTCGTGCACGGCGACATCACGAAGCCAGAGGACGTCGCGCGCGGCGCTCGAGCGCCTGCGGCGCGGCCGGACGCGCGCTAGCGTCGGTGCACTTCGCGGCCGAGAGCCACGTCGACCGCTCGATCCGTCTCGGGCGCTGCCCGTTCGTGCAGCACCAACGTGCTCGGGACGCAGGTCCTGCTCGACGACCCGCGCGCGCGCGGCGTCGAGCGCTTCCGTGCACGTCTCGACCGACGAGGTGTACGGCTCGCTGGGCGCCGACGGGCTTCTTCACCGAGGAGACGCCGCTCGCCCCGAACTCGCCCTACTCGGCCAGCAAGGCGGCGAGCGACATGCTGGTGCGCGCCGCCGTCCCACACCCACGGCTTCCCGGCCCTGATCACGCGCTGCTCGAACAACTACGGGCCCTGCCAGTTCCCCGGAGAAGCTGATCCCGCTGATGATCGCCAACGCGCGCGAGGACGAGCGCGCTGCCGGTCTACGGCGACGGCCTGAACGTGCGCGACTGGCTGTACGTGCGCGACCACTGCGAGGCGCATCCTGGCGCGTCCTCGAGCGCGGCCGGCCGGGCGAGGTCTACAACATCGGCGGCAACAACGAGTGCCCCAACCTCGAGATCGTGCGGCTGATCCTCGCAGGAGCTCGGCAAGCCCGAGTCCCTGATCCGCTACGTCAAGGACCGCCCCGGCCACGACCGCCGCTACGCCATCGACGCCTCCCGGATCGAGCGGCGAGCTCGGCTGGCAGCCCCGCTTCACCTTCTTCGAGGAGGCCCTGCCGCGCACGATCGCGCTGGTACCTCGGCCACGACGACTGGTTGAAGAGGGTGCGCAGCGGGGCCTACCGTGAGTACTACGAGCTGCAGTACGGGCGGCGCTGAGGGGCCACCTCAGGGAGCGTCGAGGAAAGCGCCGCCAGGCGCCCGGCCCGGCGTCAACCACCCTCCGCCGTCCTGCCGATGAGAGCCGATGCCGTCCCCCATGCGCCCCCCCATACCCACGCTCCTGGTCTGCCTCCTCGGCCGGCCTCTCGGCCTGCAATCCGCGCCGGACAAGCGGCTCCCCGCAGTACCTGAACACGGACGGCTTCGGCGAACCGCTACGTCGGGAACGCCGAGGAGGAGAACTACGTCTCCTCGGCGACACGATCCAGATCGACGACAAGCTGAACCCCGAGGACTTCGCCGGGGTAGGGGGCAAGGTGCAGATCGACGGCACGATCCTCCTGCCGGAGCTCAGGGCGGTCGTCGTCGCGGGCTACACGCGCGCGGAGCTCGAGGCGTACCTCACCGCGCTCTACAGCCCTTACTACCAGGAGAACGACTTCGTCGTCGACATCCAGACCAGGGCAAGCGCTTCTTCGTCTTCGGCGAGGTCCATGAGCGAGGGCGAGGAGAACTTCCCGGCGACCTGACGGTCTTCGAAGCGGTCGATGGCGCCGGCCCGAACGACAACCACCGCGAACCTCGGGCGCGTGAAGCTGATCCGGCCACGACCCGCGCGACCCGATCGTGTGGCGCGTGCAACATCGGCGAGATCCTCAGCACGGGCGACTCGACCTTCAACCACCCCACGCCAGGGAGGCGATATCATCTGGCGCTGCCGCCGACGCTCTGGCGCCAGCTGCGGCTTCTGACGACCTGCTCTTCCCCGTCGAGCAAGTGCTCTCCGGGATCGGCTGCGCGATCTTCGGGCCGCTCTTCGGCATCCTGATCGGTTTCGGCCGCTACGGGAACCAAGGACAAGTAGGCGCGGTCGGGGAGGCGGCGGAGTCTTCTGAGCCCCTCGCAGGAGGGAACACCATGGCAGTCGAAGTCGAGAGTGGTAGTCAGATCGAGGAAGTCCTGCGCGTCCTGCGCAGGCGCTCTCGTGGTGGATCTGCATCCCCGCGGTCCTCGGCGGTCGCGCGCGGCGCCTTCGCGGTCATCGTCCCCAAGAAGTACGTCGTCAACACGACGGTCCTCGTCCGCAACACGCTGCCGCCGTGCCCGGCTCCACCGCGAACGGCGTGGAAGAGGCGAAGAACGCGCCGGTCCAGATCAAGGCGAGCGAGCGCATCTTGCAGGTCGTCGAGGCCTTGCAGATGGACGGACTGGAACCTGAGGCTCAGCTCGACGCGAGCAGGAGCCCCTACCTCAAGAAGATCGCCGGCAACCCTCCACGTGGACTGCCGAGCGGCGCCAAGGACAGACTCGCAAGTCGTCAAGATCAGCTTCGCGGACACCAATCCCCCAGCGAGCTCGAGGAATTCCTGCGAAGACGAGCGAGCTCTGGCAGAAGGACGTGCTGGAACGCGAGGCGCAACGCCGAGATGCAGGCGTGGGACAACCTGCAGCAGGACAGGGCGGACAACGAGGCGCAGCGCCGCGAGATCGGCGCCAAGCTGAAGGAGCTGCGCGACGAGAACCAGCTCGATGCCTCACCTCAGGCGACGCGGCGGCTTCCTCGTCGGCACGACGAGTCCGATCTACCAGCAGAACCTGACGGACCAGACCCTTGCTGGACACTCTCGACTCCGAGATCACTCCAGCTCCGCACGAAGATCGAGGACGACATCAACACCACTTTGCCAGGATGCCGCCCTCGGAGTCGCGCTCGTGGCAGGAGTCCGGCGCGGTCGACCATCGCGACGCGATCTCGAAGCCGCCTCGCCGACATCCGCTCAGACGCGACGACCAGAGCGCGCTACAAGAAGTCCCATTCAAGTACCGCGTGATCGAGGCCACGATCGCGGGGATGGGAGAGCGAGATCCAGCAGCTCGAGACGGGCGAGGCCGATCCGGTCCTGCAGGAGCAAGAGGTGCCCAACCTGGACCGTCAGAAGCTGCAGGACGAGATCGACAGGACCAATCCACGCTGGTGCAGTGGAGGCGAAGCGCAGAAGCCTCGACACCAAGGTCAAGGAGGGGAAGAGCCGCATCAGCCAGCTCGGAGAGGTCTATCCGTCAGGATCGACCCGAGCTGGAGAGCGAGAAGCAGCACCTCGACGAGTACATCTCGGACGGTGATGGACGAGACTCGGCACGCGCAAGCACGCGCACGACATGCTCATGAAGGGCGAACCCTTTCGACATCATCGACCGCCCCATGAAACCGGGCATCGACCGACCGGGCCCGATCCTCTGCTGATCGTCCTCTTCTCCGGTCTTTCGCCGGGCTCGGCGTGGGCCTCCAGTCTCGCCTTGCTCATCGGAGTACAGCAAGAACTGCTTCCGCTCGGTGAACGACATCAGTCGCGTGATGGTCGTGCCCGTGCTCCGGAGTCATCAACATCGATCTGCCACGCGCCGCGACCGCTTGCGCGTGAAGATGGCGCGGGCCGCCGTCGGAGGAGCGACGCTCCTCTTCGTGGGCACGATCGCATCCGTCACCTGGGCTTGGAGCTCGACAAGCCCGAGATGCTCTCGAACCAGGTGCGCGAGGCCATCGAGGGCTTCGCGCGAGGGCTTCAAGTAGGGAGCTCGTGGCGCGCGGCTGCGTGAGCGCGAACGTGAAGAGGCGACACATGTCGATTCGCGACCTCCTCGTAGCCGGCTTCGTCATCTGCTCGCTGCCCTCCTGCTTCAAGAGGCCGTTCATCGGCGTCCTGGTGTTCTCGGTCCTGGGCTACATGCGGCATCCAGGACCTCGCCTGGGGATTCGCGCGGTTCGAGCGCTGGTCCTTCTACGTCGCGGTCACCACGCTCGCGGGGTACGTGGTCGACACGCAACAAGCGGCCGATCATGATGGAGACGCGCACGATCTTGATGATGCTGCTCGTGCTCGTCATCGGCGTCGGGCACTTCTTCGTGGCGGGGCCCGCACCGGTCAGTGGGGAACTACATCGAGTTCTGCAAGATCGTCGGTGTCGCTGTATTCACGACCGCGGTGGTCCGCACGCGCGACCAGCTCCGCGCGCTCGTCTGGGTGATCGCGATGAGCTTCCGGCTTCTACGGCGTGAAGTCGGGAATCAGGAATCCTGTCCGGCGGCAGCATGACGATCGACCGCGGCCCGGGAGGATGCTGTTCGACAACAACAACTTCGCGCTCGCGATGGTGCTGGTGCATCCCGATCCTGGTGCACCTGGCGTCCTCGGAGAAGAACCCGCTCTTCCAGAAGATCCTGCGAGGGATGGGTTCCCCTTGACCATGATCACGGTCGTCCTGACGCGCTCGCGGGGAGCAGCGCTCTCGATGGCTCTCGCGGTCATGATCACTGGTCTGGCGCTCGCGGAACATGGTCCTCGGCCTCGCCTTCATGATTCTCGGCGGCCTGGCGCTGGTGACTCTCGCGCCCGAGTCGTATCTCCGAGCGCCTGCAGACCATCCGCGACTACAGGAGCGACGGCTCGGGCCATGGGGCGGCTCGCCGCATGGAAGGTCGCGGGAACATGATCCGCGCTCGCCCCGTGTTCGGCGTGGGACTGGATCGTTTCCGTGACGAACTACGCGGCTTTCGACTACGACCGGCCTCCCGGCGTCCCCGTCGAGCGCAGACATTTCGCGTCGCGCACAACAGACTATCTCCAGATCTGGGCGGAGTGCGGGACGATCGCGTTACGCGATCTACATGTCGATGCTCATGCTCACGCTCGTCGACCTGTGGCGCGCGTCCGGAGGCAGGCCAGTCGCCGCTACCACGCGAGCTGGATCCTCTCCTATGCCACGATGTTCGAGACGTCGATGTTCGCGTTCCTCTGCGGCAGCGTCTTCCTGAACCGCGCGCAGTTCGACCTCATCTACCACTACATCGCGATCGTGCTGATCTTCGGACGCCTGGCACGAGCCGGGATGGCGGACGAGCAGCGCGTATCCCATGCGCGTCACGGGCCGCCGCTTCGGTCCGCTCGCCGCGATCGAGGGCGGGGCTTCGAGCGGCGCGTGCGCGTCATTCCCGGTTTCCGCGACACGCGCCTGCTCAGCTCCGGAGCGGAGCTGAAGCCAGTGTGCGAGGCTGACCGGAGCGGCTTTCTGGATCCCTCCCGGGACCGACTCGCGAGCAGATCCGGCCGCATGACGCGCGCCATCGCCCACCGCGGGCCGGATGACGAGGAGATCTACGTGCGCGGCGGAGTCGGCCTGGGCTTCCGCCGTCTCTCGATCATCGACGTCGCCGGCGGGAAGCAGCCGCATCCTCGACGAGAGCGGGGACATCGCCGTGGCGTGCAACGGCGAGATCTACAACTTCCGCGACCTGCGCTCGGCGCTCGTCTCGCGCGGTGCATCGCTTCCGCACGAGCTCGGACGTCGAGACGCTCGTGCACCTCTACGAGGAGAAAGGCGCGCGACTCGTCGAGCGACCTGGTCGGGATGTTCGCTTTCGCGGTCGTCGACTTCCGCGAGGAAGCACGCCGAGAGTGCTGCTGGCGCCGCGATCGGCTGGGCATCAAGCCGCTGTACTGCGGGCGAGACGAGCGAAGGCCTGTGGTGGGCGAGCGAGCCGAAAGCGCTGCTCGCGAGCGAGCGGTTCCCGCGCGAGCTCTGCGGCTCGCGCGCTGCTGCGACTACCTCTCGTGCAAGGCTACGTGAGCGGCGAGCACAGCTGCCTGGCGCGGCATCGAGCGCTTGCCGCCGGGCTGCGTCCTGGAATGGAGCCGCTTCGTTCGCGCGCGCGTGCGACGGTACTGGGACCTTCCGCTCGACGGCTTGCGGGAGCCCGCGAGCGAGCTGGAGCTCCTGGAGTGGCTCGATCGCGTGGTCTCCGACCACCTGATCTCGGAGGTGCCGCTCGGCGCGCTTCCTCTCCGGCGGGATCGACAGCACCGCCGTCGTGACCAGCATGGCCGCGCGTGAGCGCTCGTCCGGCTCGTCGCGTGCTCGGTCGGATTCCGCGAGAAGTCGCACGACGAGCTCGAGCTCGCGCGCGAGACGGCGGCGCGCCTCGGCGCCGGAGCACCACACCGAAGTGCTCGATCCCGATCCAGCGCTCGCGGTCGAGACCCTGCCGTGGTTCTTCGACGAGCCGCACGGCCGACCCCTCCAACGTGCCGACGTATCTCGTCTCGCGCATGGCGCGCGAGCACGTGACCGTCGCGCTCACCGGCGACGGCTGGGGACGAGGTCTTCGGCGGATACCGTCGCTACGTGCACGACGAGGCCGAGCAGCCGTGCGCGCGCGCGCTCGGGGTCGGCGGGGCGAAGCTCGCCGCGGTCGTCGGTCATCTCTATCCCAAGCTCGACTGGGCTCCCCAGCCGTTCCGGGCAAAGACGTTCCTCGAGAACCTCGGCGCGGGATCCGGCTCGCGCGTACTGGCACAGCGTGAGCGCAGCTCACGCGCGACGAAGCGCTCGCGCTGCTCGGCTGAGCCCGCGCGCGAGCTCGTCGGCGACCACGATCCCTTTCGATGCATTCGAGGAGCACTATCGCCGGCCCCAGGACGTGGACGAGCTCTATCGCGCGCAGTACGCGGACTTCCACACCAATCTTCCCGACCGCATCCTCGCCGAAGGTCGATCGCGCGTCGATGGCGCGTCTCGCTCGAGGTCCGGCCGCCGCTCCTCGACCATCGTTTCGTGGAACGATTCGCCCCGCTCCCGGCTGCCGAAAAAGTTCGCAATCGCCGCGGCAAGCACTGTTTCCGGGAGGCATTGCGCGGCGCGCCTGCCGGCCCAGGTCCTCGACGGACGCAAGCGCGGATTCGACACGCCGCTCGCGCGCTGGACGCGCGGGCCTCTCGAGCCCGCTCGTCCGCGATGCGATCGAGGACGTGCCTTGCGAGTGGCTCGATCGCGAGGTGTTGCGGCGCTCCCTGCGCATGCATCTCTCCGGGACGCGCGACGTCTCGCGGCTCCTGTGGAGCGTCCTCGTCCTCGATCGCTGGCGACGCGCCATGGCGTGCGGGGAATCGCTGGATGAAGTCAGGTGGTCACCTCGCTGTACCCGAGCCCGCCGCGTCCGTTCGAGGAGTCTTCGCCGAGCGGCGCTGGCTCGGCATGCGAGCGCGGGCCACGACGTGCGCGTCCTGCACCCGCAGCCGTACGCTACCCTGGCCCTTCGCGAGAGGACGCACGGCGGAGATCCGGCGCATGCCTCGTCACGAACGACGCGACACGCTCGCGATCGAGCGCGCCGCGTTACTTCCATCTACCCGGTCGCGCGCCGGGCCAACGCGCGACGCTTCGCACGCTGCGCGCTCGACGCGCTCGATCCGGAGGCGGAAGTGGTCGTGTGCGACTACGCCTGGCCGGCGAGCGCTCTCGCTCCTGCTGCTCGAGCGCCGCGGCGATCGCGTGCGTGGTGTGCGGTCGCGGCAGCGACGTACTCGAGGTGGCAGGCGAGGCGGGGCTCGCGAACGAGCTCGCGACGAACCTCCGCGCGGCGGGAGCCTGGTGCGCAGTGAGCGCCGACCTCGTCGCGACGATGGACCGCGTGGCGGGAAGCCGGGCGTCGGCGTCCTCGTCCCGAACGGCGTCGACACGACGATCTTCCATCCGCGGGATCGCGCCGCCGCCCGCGAGCGGCTCGAGACTCGACCCTCGCCGCGCCGCTCGTGCTCGTCGTCGGTCACTGGATCCCGCGCAAGGATCCCTCCCTCGCGCTGGAAGGCGTTCGCAAAGCGGAGCACCTCCGGACGCGCGGCTCGTCTTCGTCGGCAAGGGGCCGCTGGAGGAGGCGCTGCGCGCGGAGATCGCGGCTCAGGGGCCTCGACCCGCGCGTCTTGCTCGTCGGAGGAGCGCGCGCCCGCGGACCTCGCACTGTGGTATGCGGCCGCCGACCTCGTGCTGCTACGCCAGTCGACGGGAAGGCAGGCCGAACGTCGTGCTCGAGGCGCTCGCGAGCGGGCGCCCCGGTGCTCGCGACCGACGTGGGCGGGACGCGCGAGCTCATGTCGGACGTGCGCATGCTCGCTCGCTCGCGCGAGCCAGCGGTCCTCGCGAGCGGTATCGGCGAGCTCCTCGCGACGCCCTTCGATCCGGCGGCGCTGCGCGCGCGTTCCGTCGCGCACCTCTCCTGGGAGGCGAGCCTCTCCGCCATGGAGCGGGCGCTCGACGCCGCGCGGAGAGCATCGCGCGCGAACGCGATGAAGGTCCTCTACCACCATCGCACGCACGCCGAGGGCGGTCAGGCCGTGCACATCCGCGCGCTGATCGAGGCTTTCCGGGCCGAGGGGCATGGCGTGCGCGAGTCGGCGCTCGTGGAGCGCGCGGGGTCGCTCGCGAGGACGGCGCGGCGCCGCCCGGAACTCGAGATGGGCATGGGTGAAACGCCTGCCGCCGTTCGCACTCGAGCTCGCGGAGTACGGCTACGGCTTCCCGGCCCGCGGCGACTGCTCGCGGACGCGCGGACTTCGCTCGACCTCCTCTACGAGCGTCACGCGTTCGGCAATCGGGGAGGGCGGATCGCCGCTCGCCGCTCGGGTCTGCCGTGGGTGCTCGAGGTCAATTCCCCGATGGTGCACGAGCTCGTCGCGCGCGCGGTCATCGCGTTCCCGCGACTCGCTCGCCGCGTCGAGCACGAGATCCTCTGCGCGGCGGACGTCGTCGCGCTGTGGTGACGGGCGTGCTAGGCGAGATGCTCGCCGAGATCGGCGTGTCGCGCGAGCGCTCATTGGTAACGCCGAACGGCGTGGACCTGGAGCTCTACGGCAAGAGCGCGATCGAGCGAGCGCTCGCGCGGTGCTCAGGATCGGCGACGTGCGTGGGCCCGTGCTCGGCTTCACGGGTTTCGTGCGGGACTGGCACGGCCTCGCGACCGTGGCGACGATCCTCGCCGGCGCTCACGTCGCCGAGGCTCATCTGTGCGTCGTGGGAGAGGACCGGGGACCGCCGGGCTACGCTGCGCCGCGGCCGACCGAGCAGGGACGCGCGGCAGCGTGCATCTCGCCGGTTCATTCCGCACGAGCAGATCCCTCGCTCCTTCCAGCGTTCGACGTCGAGCCTGGTGCCGGCGATCAATCCCTACGCGTCGCCGCTCAAGCTGCACGAGTACATGGCCGCGAGCCTGGCGATCGTCGCGCCCGATCAGCCGAACCTCCGCGAGGTGCTGCGCACGGAGAGAACGCGCTGCTCGTCAGGCCTGGGGACGGCGCGGCGCTCGCGGCGGCGCTCGCTGAGCTCGTGCGCGAGCCCGCGCTGGCGCGACGGCTGGGAACTGCCGCGCGCGCGACGATCGTTGCGCGCGACCTGACCTGGGGGGAAATGTCCGCCGCGTTCTGCGCGCCGGTCGAGGCCCTGCGATGAGCGAGCAAGGCTATGCGCACGCGTCTCCTTCGACGTGGAGGAGTACTTCCAGGTCGCCAACCTGCGCACGATGCTTCGCGCCCGCGCGGACTGGGAGCGGGTCGCCTCGCGGCTGGACCAGTGGCATGCGAGCGCATCCTGCGCGCGCTCGAGCGCCTCGCGCTCGCACGCGACGTTCTTCTTCTTCCTCGGCTGGAGTGGCGGAGCGCCGTCCCGACGTGGTGCGTCGCTGTCTCGAGGGCGGCCACGAGATCGCGAGCCACAGGTACGAGCACGAAGTTCCTGTGGGACCTCGGACCGGAGGGCCTCGAAGCGATCTCGAGCGCGCGGAGCGACGCCCTCGTCGCCGCGGGGCGCCGCCGCCGCCACGCGCGTTCCGCCTTCGACGTTCACGCTGACGCGCCAGCGCTGCCTGGGCTCTCGACGTCCTCGTGCGACGCGGCTACCGCGACTCGAGCATCCAGCCCGTGCGACACCCGACGTACAGATCCCCGGCTGAGCCAGGAATCGCGAGTCACCGCTCCAGGAGGCGGGACCATCGTCGAGTTCCCCGTGGCGACCTATCCACTCCTCGGGCGGAGTCTCCCCGTCGGCGGCGGAGGGCTGCTTCCGCGCCTACTCCGGGCGTGCAGCGCACCGCGCGCCGCTGCGCTCGCTCCTCGCGCGCGGTCGAGCGGTCGCGCTCTACATGCACCCTGGAGTTCGACCCCGAGCAACCGCGGCAAGCCGTCGCGCCGTTCGCGCGCTTCCGCCACTACGTCGGACTCCGAAGAGCGCCTGCCGCGCCTCGAGCGCCTACTCACGAGCTCTGTTTCGGGACGCTCCGCGAAGTGCTGATCGCGGGCGGCTGGCTCGAGGGGCGAGAGCTGTCCCTGTTCCCGGAACTCGACGACCAAGCGCACGTCCAGAACCCTGCCTTCGCCGGCCTCCGGCCGAAGGCCGTTGCTGGCTCACTAGTTTCTGTCGCGGCCTGCCCGCGACCTCGGTTTCGATCTTGGTCTCGGTCGCGCAGTGACGCGTCCCCTGTCTGGTCGCGTTGGACCGATCGCCTCGGCTTGGCTCGTCCGTTGGACGCACCACTTATCTTCGTGTCCTTCGTGTGTCCCCCTGAATGTTTTTGTTCCTGCAGAGCCAAGACCAAAACAGAACCAGCTACATTCCAGGGACACGGACAATAAGCAACGACGACAACCGTGAGACTCAAGTCGACAGCCGAGGGAAGTGGTCGAGTGCCAAAGGCGAACGCTGAGCAACTCGCCGGAGAAGACGTAGGACAAGACCAAGACGGAGTCGCGCCCAAAGCGGCGCGAGAAGAACCGCGTAGCTCGGCACTCTCACCCGGCCTCCGTTCGGCGGCAGGGTTCTAGGACCGAGTCTGGCGTCGAACTTCAGGAAGCGGACACCTAGTCCTTCTTCGGCTTCTTGGCCTTCTTCGCCGGTCCCGCGCCCTTCTTCTTGTCCGCGGGAGGCGTGTTCTCGCCTGCGGGAGGCGTGCGCTTCCTCGTCGCCCTTGCCGCGGGCTTTCGGCTTGTGCGCGGGAGTCTTTTTGCGGTCTCGTCGGTCGCGATCTCGTCCGCTCCTCGGTATCGGGAAGCCTCTCTCCCGCTCCCTCGCGCGCCCCGACCGGCGCGATGTTCTTTGGCGAGGCCCCGGAGCGAGCGCAGGTAGTCCGCGGCGAGCGCCCTCGCGCATCGGCTCGAGCTGGCGCAGGACTTCCAGTAGACGGTCGAGGTCCGCGGGCTGGCGCCGCTGGAAGAGCGCGCGCGGCGAGCGTGCAAGCCTAGGTCGAAATCGTCGATGCCGCTCGGCGCGGTCGTGCGTCCTTCCCAAAGCTTCGTGAGCGTGTCGACGAGGGGTCGACACCGATTCCTGGCCGGCCCATGCGGATCCCGAGCGCGCTGGGTAGTCGACCTGGGCGCGCGTCTGCTCGTCGGCGCCGCGCTCGGCCTCCATGAGATGGACCTCCGCATCGTGCGCGCCTGTTGCGAGCGCGTCCCATCAGCCGCGCCGCCCCAGGTGCGCGCGGGGCGATTCCGACATCTCGCAGAGGTCGGTGTAGAGCGGAGCGCTTCGACCTTGCGGTCGTGCTCCTCGAGGAAGCCCGCGAGCGAGAGCCAGAGCTCGACGGAGCCGGGGCGAGTGTGAGCCCGAGCGGAGCAAGGCCTCGGCTGCATCGGGAGTGGCGCGATCGAGGAACTCCGAACCACGGAGCGTGCTCCCGCGGTCGAGCTCGTCCAGCGAGCGATGATTGGTCGCCGAGCGGAACTCGTCGAGGACTTCCAGCGCTCGATTCAGCGCGAGATCGGGCTTGCGCGGATCGCGCTCGAGCCCGAGCTCCGCCCGCGCGAGAGGCGACGAGCGGCTGCTCGGGGAAGCGCACCTCCGAGCTCGGCGAGCAAGCCTCTGCGACTCTCGAGCGGCGGATCGCCTGTCTCGCGAGCCGAACGGAGGACGCCGAGGAGCGAGTGCAGGAGCTCGATCGCCGCTTCTTCCTTCGGACGTCGTGATGGCGCGCCAGTACTGCGCGGCGGCCTCGCTCCCTCGACCTCCAGCGGCGAGCAAGCGCGCGTAGACTTCGCGCCCCACCTCGAGGCTCCGCGTGCCCCTCGAACGCCTCCTCGAGAGTCGAGAGTGCCGCCGGGAGCTCACCTGCTGCTCGAGCTCGACGGCGTGCGCGATGGCAATGAGGTGAGGATCGGCCTCCTCCTCCATGTTCTTGGAGTGCTCGGTCCCGCAGCGCGTTGACCTCGGGGTCGTAGCGATTGCCGCCGTGATGAGCGATCGAGAGCTCCTCGTCGAGATCCCAGGCCGGCCCGAAATGGGGAAGCGGCGGACGAGGAACTCCAGCCGTCGCAGGGCCTCCCCTCCTGCTCTCCCATCGCGAGGAGCGAGCGCACCGCCAGGAAGAGCGGCCAGACGGAAGTGTCGCCGCCGGAATCGAGACGCGCGATCCGACGCATCACCCACGTCTGCCAGGCGGGCTCGTCGAGCACGAGCAAGAGCCCGAGGAGCTCGCGCGGGTCGCGCACCGTCTCCTCCTTGCCCGCGCAGCAGGACCTCGAGGTCCTGGGCGTAGCGTCGGCCCCCGAAGTACGGCTCGAGGCCCACCGCTTGTCCGGTGAGCGAGCGTGCTGCTGCGTGGGCGAGCTGCCACTCGACGCTGTGCGGCCGCTGGTTCTGGCCGTCGCGGGAGGCGTGCTGCCTTCGCCGAGGCGTTCCTCGAGGAGCGCGCTAGATCGCGTCCTCGAAGCGGGCTAACGTTCCGCTTGGCGCTGCGGGATGGCCATCACGAGCGCGGGCAGCTCGAGCCACTGCCTGCGATCGATCGCATGGAGGAGCTCCGCGCGCTCGACGTCGCCTCCGAGGTCGAATGCTTCGCGCTTGAGCGAGCTGCCTCGCCGCGGCATCGTCGTTGCCGTCGGCCATCTCGATGCGCGCGAGGAGCAGCAGCACGTCGCCGCCTCGGGAGCGACGGTCTTCGTCGAGCCCGTTGGCGGCCTGACGCGCCAGCGCAGCTTGTCGCGACGCGAGAGCTCTTCGGCGAGGTGCAGGAGCAGCTTGCGATCGGCGGTGCGCGAATCCTTCCAGCTTGCCGATGAGCTCCTCGATCCGCCGGAGTGTCGCCCTCTTCGAGCGAGAGCTCGACGTCGGGGACCGTCGCATCCGGCCCGAGGATCGCGTGGGAGGAGAGGTTGGCGCGGACCTCGCGCGCTTCCGTGAGCTTCCCGAGCGCGAACAGGGCGCGCGCGGTCTCGGGCGCTGCTCCGGATCGGTCGTGGTCTTGCCGCCGGCCTCGTACGAGGCGCGCAGAGCTTCCTCGTTGCGACCCGCCTGCTCGAGCGCGCGCACGATCACGAGCCGTCCGGTCTTGGCGGGGGTCGGCCCGCATCGCACCCACCACCTGCGCCGGCGAGATTCCCGGGGCCCACGCGAGGCGAGAGCGGCGAGCGTCGCCTCGTCTCGACCGACAGGGCGAGACGCTGGAGCGCGAGCGCACCGGCCTCGCGGCGATCTCCGGGAGCGAGATACGTCTCGAAGGCGAGGTCGGTGGCGGGCAGGAGCCCGGGGTACTCGTCCAGGAGATCGCGTGCGATCCGCTGGGCCGCGTCGTAGCGGTGCTCCTCGAATGCGAGGCGGCCGAAGCGGAAGGTCGTCGCCGGGCCGATCTCGAACGAGGGCAGGATGCGGCCTCGTGACGCGTCACGCGCACGGCGTCGTCGAAGCTCTTGCGATCCGCTCCGGCGCGCATCGTCGGAGATCTGGACCCACTGCGGCATCAGCTCCTCGGTCCGCCCGGGCAAGAGGGTCATCCCCTTCGTCCACTGCATCTCTCGCCTCGCGGTAGCCGGCATTGCTCGCCTGCAGCGTGAGCTGCGCGAGGCGCAGCCAGGCTTCGCCGTCGGCGTCGGGCATCGCTCGATCGCCTCGCGAAGCGCGTCGCGCTCGAGCTCGGGATGGCGGTCCTCGTGGAAGAGATCGGCGAGCGCGTACCAGGCCGCGGCGAAGGTCGCCGGGGTAGTAGGTCTCCCGTCTCGACGTAGTTCGCGAGCACCTTGATGGCTTCACGATTCTGCCCACGCGCGTAGCTCGACATGCCCGAGAAGTAGCTCGCCATGCGGAGGCCGCGAACGCTGGAGGTCCCTGCGAAGCCGGCGCTGCAGCGGGCCGCCAGGAAGGCGAGCGCCACGGGCGCCCGCTCTCATGTACAGCGCGCTCGCCGCGCTCGTCATGAAGCTCGGCTCGGCGGGCCAGCCCTCCCAGTCCCAGTCCCCGAGGAGATCGGATCCTCCTGCCGTGTCGCGGGTCGCCTGAGGAGCGGCGGGAGGAGACTCTCGGCGACTCGACCGTGTCGCGCCGTACGTGCTCGTTCGGTGCGCGCGATCGAGCCCAGCTCGGTGACGGCCCACTGCGGCTCTCCCGCGCGAGCGCAGGCGTCGATGAGACCCGCGATCGCCTTCGGCCTCGATGCCAGTGCGTCATGCTCTGGGAGAGAGCCGTGACGCGCTTCGGCTCGTACTTTCTCGTGAAGTCTCGCTCGCGAGATTCGCCACGAGCTCGGTGCGGGGACTCGCGCCTTGGCCCGAGCAGATCAGCGGAGCTCGACTTCAGCCTCGCGCTGCGCTCCGGGGACGTCCGCGTCGAGCGCGGCGATCCGCTCCAGTAGTGCGAGCGCGGACTCGAGATCTCGATCCATGACTTCCGCGCGCGGAAGACTCCGTGCGGGCAGCGTCCAGCCGCACTTGCGAGGCGCGAACGAGGATGCGCCCGCGCGGGACCCAGGCCGGACCGAAGTCGGGGGCCTTCTCGGTGAGCCGGTCGACGCGCGCGCTCGCCTCGCCGATGTCTCCGTCGTCGTCGCACATCCGGGCGATGGAGAGCTCGGAGCGCGTGGTCGTCGGGATCGCGAACTCCTCGAGCGCCTGGATGTACGCCTGGCGAGCCTTCCAGCCGCGCGCCAGGCTCGAGCCGGGACTCTCCGCTCTCGCAAGCGCAGGATCGTGCTCGCGAGCTCCCGATCGCCTGCCTTGCTCGCGCCGTCCAGCGCGACGGACAGATCCAGCAGGGCGGCGCGCTCGTCGAATACCGGCTGGCGTGCGCTGCAGCCTCGCGCACGAGGGCGAGAAGGGAGCTCGCGCGGCCCGCGGTGCTCGGTCAGCACGAAGCGGAACAAGAGCACCAGCTCGAGAATGATTGGCGCCGACTCGAAGAGGACGCGCCACCACCTCACGGGACGGTGACCCTCAGCGCGGGAACCTGCCAGCCTCATGGTCTGCCTGGCTCATGGGAGGAGGAATAGCCCTCCCCATGAGACCGTAACTTGCGCATCTTGTTGAACAGGGTGGTGCGATTGATGTCCGAGCAATCCGTGCCGCTCGGCTGCGGCTGCCGGCGGTCAGCTCCAGGGCTCGGACCGGATCGCCTCGCTTCGCTCTCCTCCGGGGCCTGCTTGAGGGGGGCGGCAGCTCTGCCAAGCCCTTCAGCCCTGCTTCGAGGTCGGAGTTCCGCGAGATCGCCGGCTCCGGAGCCTCGCGTTCACAGGCCGAGGTCCGCGGGCTGGAGCACCACGCCGGAAGCCAGAGGACCGCTCTCTCGATCTCGACGTTCTCGGTAGCTCGCGGACGTTCCCCGGCCAGGGCTGGGCGACCAGGGCGGCGAGCGTCGCGGGTGCCAGGCTGCGCACCGTCTTGCCGTAGTACGCGGCCGAGCGCCCAGGAAGTGCTGAGCCGGCTCGACCACGTCGACGCGGACGCTCGCGGAGCGGCGGCAGGTGCAAGGCGATGACCTTTCAGTCGCCAGTAGAGGAATTCTCGCGGAATCGACCGGCCGCGATCTGTCCTCGAAGCGGGCGATTGGTCGCCGCCACGACGCGCACGTCGACCTCGCGAGTCTTCTCTCGTCGCCCACGCGCTCGAAGCAACGCGCTCCTGGAGCACCCGCAGCAGCTAGACCTGCAGGTGATCGAGCGGAGCGGAATTGATCTCGTCGAGGAAGATCGTCCCCTGGTCGGCGAGCTCAGACTTGCCGGGCTTGTCCACGCACCGCGCCCGTGAACGCGCCGCGGACGTGCCCGAACAGCCTCGCTCTCCAGGAGCGCACTCGGCGGGGATCCGCGAAAGCCGACCACCACGAACGGGCCGGCGCGACGGGAGGAACGCTGGTGGAGACGCCCGCGCGAGCAGCGTCTTGCCCGTGCCGGTCTCTCCCGTGAAGCAGCACGCTCGCGCGCGTGTCCGCGACCGCTTCGACGGTGGAGAGGAGCACCGCTCATGCGCGGGTCGCGGGTGACGAAGCTCTCGAGCTCGCAGCGCGCTCCGCCAGGCTCGCGCGCAGCGCGCGACTTCTCCGTGCTCGAGCGCGCGCTGCTCGAGCGCGCGACCGACCTGCTCGACGAAGATTGCTCGGGGCGGACCGTGGGCTCGAGCAAGGAGTAGGGCGCGCGTCCGGCACCGGCCGGCGCCGCGGCCGCGAGGTGCAGCCAGGCAGGGGAGCCCGCGCACGAGAGGAGCGTCGCGAGGCGAGCGTCGTCGACGTCAGCGGTGGTGAGCAGGATCTCCCATTCTGTTACTGCCCGGCGAGCCGCACGAGCTCCGAGGCGCTCGTCACGGCCTGTGCCGAGCAACCCCCAGGCGCGAGAGCAGCGCGGCGAGCTCGCGCACGACGGGGGGGAGTCGTCCCCGGCGACGAGCACGCGGGCCCCCGCCAAGGGCGAGGCGTTCGGGCGAGCGAGCGGGCCAGGGACCGGGGCAGGAAAGCCGGTCTCGGAGGGACGCACCCCTCGGAGTTTCGACCCCAGGCCCGGATGGGCTGGAACCGGCGGGAAACGAGGCCCGGGAGACGGGCTCGCTCCACGTGGGAGGAGCCCTCACTCCGAACAGGACCGGCTGCGGTCTCCCTGGCGGCCCGCAGGGACGCTGCCGCGAGGGGTCTCCAGGGAGCTCGAGACTCCAGAGCAGCGAACCCCGCGCGCGGGAGAGCGCTGAGCTCGAGCGCTCCCCTTGCCCACGGAGAATTCCCTCCGCGGCTGCCAGGGGAGTTCGCACCCAGGGCCGGGAACCGCCGGCGCAAGGCGTACGGCTCGCGGATCTCCTCGGGTCGCGTACCCCGCGAGCGGGCCGGCCGGGAACAGGATTTCCACGCGCAGCCGCGCGGGAGTCGTCGCCGCGGAGACCGAGATCCCTTCGACTTGCACGCGGGCGCCCTCGGCTCCGGTGGCGCACGCACGCGCGAGAGCGAGCAAAGGCGTCGATCGCGCGCGTCAACAGGCTCCTTGCCGGAGCGCACCCTACAAGCCCTCGCGCTGACGCGGAGTCTGCCAGCTCGGCGCGCCCGGCCCGTCGGCGGCCATGCCCGCCATCTGCTCGTGCGCAGGAGGAGCGCCAGATCGAACGGTTGGCCGCCTCCAGTCCGGAGGCCGCCTGACGAGGAAGCCGAGCGACGCGCGCAGGTACCGCCACGAGCCGGAAGACCTCGCCCTCCGAAGCTGCGCGAGGCGCGCTCGTTGCAGCGCGCCAGGGATTGCCGTCCGCGCGCGACTCAGCGCGAGAAACGAGAGCTGCAAGCAGCTGCTGCGCGATGTCCGCGAGGTCGGCGATCTGCAGGCGATAGAACGCCGGCAGTCGCGCGCGCCCAGTCCTCGACGCCCACGGGGCGAGCGGCCGGGAGGCGGCAGAGGAGGATCCGGAGCCCGTCCGGAGCTCGTCCGCGAAGATCTCGTCCTGCGCCGGCTCGTCCGGGCCCGCCGCCTTCCGGCGGAGGCGCTGCCCCGTGCTCGCGCTCCCCGTCGAGGAATGCGCTGGATCAGCCCGAGCTCCGTTTCCTGCCGGGCCGGCCGCAGGCAAGGGCCGCGGACGCGGAGGCCGGGGACAGGTGCAGGGATGAGTGACGTGACGGCTGCGGGTACCGTCGACCCGCCGCTGGGTCGCGCTCCGGCGGCCGAGCCCGGCGCGGGCGCTTTCCTCCGGCGAGCTGGTGGAGCTCCTCGGTGTCGAGCGGCCAGTTCCGCCACCGCACGCGCGCCGAGGCCGTCAGCAGCAGAGCGCGCCGCGCGCTGCGATGGGTCGCTTCCCGAGGAGCACGACCTCGACCTGGAGGAGAGTGCCTCGACCGCGCGCCGGACGGAGCCCCACGTCCTCGAGCGGGAGACGCTCGGCATCGAGGAGCACGCGCTTTGCCGCGAGCGCGCTCGCAGTGCAAGGAGGCCCCAGCCCAGGTCGCTCACGCTGCCGAGCTCCACGGCTCCCCCAGTGCGGCGCGAGCGCCGGGCGAACGGCGCCCGGAGCGACTCCAACTTCGCGCCCGGGCCCAGGACGAGGAGCCACGAGTGCGCCTTCGACCCCTGGCGGACGACATGGGCAGATCGTATCCGCGTGAACCTGCCCCCACAAGCTCGGGCCAGACCACTCTCCCAATCCCGCCCGCCAGCGCTCCTCCGCCGCCTCTCGGCCTCCGGCCGAAGGCCGTTGAAAATTCTCGCCCAGTTCTCGCATCGCGGGCCTTGCCCGCGACCCCGGTTTCCGATCTTGGTTCGGTGACGCGTCCCTGTCTAGTCGCGTTGGACCATGCCCTCGGCTTGGCCTCGTCCGTTGGTCTCACCACTTATCTTTGTGTCCTTTGTGGTGCCGGCACGGCTGCTGTTCAGGATTGAGGCGGTGTTGAACTGTGCGGCGCGATTATCGGGCGAGGTCATCGCCAGCTCCCAGTGGGGCGGGCGGACCATGTGCACCTGTTCCTCTGACCACGCGTCATGCGGATGCACTTGCACGCGCGTCCTCCCCGGTCCTGCGACCGGTGGTCGTGATCACGCCGGAAGATCGGACGGCGATCGGACCGGGAACATGGGAGTCAGTGCGCTCAAGACCACGACCGTCCCTGGCGAGCGAATCAGGCGCTTGTCTTCCGGTGCATGCTCGGCGGCGGCGTCACGCACGTTCGCGGAGTGCGCGTTCATCACGTGGGGAGCCCTGGTGCTTCTGTTCGCTACGGGGCGGGAGCACTCAGCGGGTGCCCATGATCCCGGCGCATGACGCAACTGTCGGTGCGCAGGAGGCAGGCGCGGAAGCGAAGCCTCGTGTACTTCCCGACGGCCCCGCCCTTCGTGACGTAGACGCACCCGCGCCGGGCAGCGGCAGCCGCTCGAGACGCCGAATGCGGACGTTGACCGTCGTAACAGAGCTGGTGCTCGCCAGGACCGCCCGCACCTGCTTTTTGAAGGGCAGCTGCGGCCGGTACAGCGGACGGTGAGCCTCGTCCCGACCAGGTGCCTTCACGCGTAGGAGGCGCACGCGGGTCCCGCGCCGGGTGATCCGTCCCGCGATCCATTACGACGGGGAACGGGCTCAGCACTCGCAGACCCGACTTCAGCGTCGTGACGCCGACAGGGTCCCGGCGCCCAGTGCGACAAACCAGCGTCTGCGAGTCGAAGGAGACAGGCCCGGTGTTGTCCGTCTGCAGCCCGATTGCATACCCCAGCGTCGGCAAAGGAGCGAAGCGCCGTCGCGCCACCGCCGTTGTCATGGTGCCATCGCCGTTGAGGATCCAAACCTCGATGAAGCGTGCCGTCAGGAGTCGCCGGAGGTGGAGGTGAACAGCACCGGCTGATTGGCTACCGGTGCGCCGGGCGCGATCGTGAACTGGCTTAACCGGTGGTACCGGACGACACCACCGCCGCCCGCCCGCCGGCTGGACCGAGACCGTATGGACAGCTTCGCCTCGGTGGTTCTTGTTGCCCTTCGCCCGCAGCCGGACGCTGACCGGGCCGCCGCCGGATAGCTCATGTTGCGCGCCTCGCGCCGACATCGAAGCTGCCGTCTCGCCGTTGAGGTCCCAGTCGAAGCTCTTGATCGAGACTCCGCCTGGCGGGTTTGCCCACGGTGAACGTGACAACCTGGCCGGGGTGGGGGCGGTGGGGCCCAACCGAAGTCCGCCAGGGATGTCGTTGCCGGGCAGGCGCCGAGTTGGCGTTGGGCGGTGCGAACACCAGCCCCGACGCGATCCGCGACGAGGAGTGATCGCGGCCACGCGGCAGATCCGACAAACCGATGAAAAAGCCAAGCTGCTCTCCACAGAGCGCTGCTTCCAGGATTACCGCACGCCGCCTGCAACGCGGCGGCGGAGCCATCGACCCCGATTGTAGGCGGCCTGGTCGCCGGACGTTCCAGGGCAGCTCCCGGCCTGACACAGAGCTAAACCGGGATGCGCCGCCGCAGGATCACCACGTGGCTGCAGAAGCCCGATCCGACCCAGGCGAGCATCACCAGCACCGCGATACCGGGCTCGAGCAGCTTGCCCTCGGCGAAGGGTTGACTCCCTGGATGCCGCTGGGCGCCCACCATCGGGCCGAAGCGCCCGACATCCGGCGCCACCGCCGGCACCGCCAGCTCGGGCGAGAGAGGAAGACGACAGGCCGACGATCGCGACGTCTGGTTGCGCAACAATCCGCCGATCTACGAACGCCAGAGAGCACAAACGCGCGGCGACGACCAGTTGCACCCACAGCACGTCAGCAGATCGCCGGCTTTTTTTTAAGGTCGTCTCCCCGCGGCCAGACAGGATCAGTGTGCCGCGACCATGATCGTCACGGTCACGATCAACGACAGCACCGTGCCCGCCGCCGCATACGAAGCGTCTTGGCAAGGCAAAGGCGCAGCCGATTAGGCGCGGCGAGGACCGTGCTGGTGATCTCGTCCTGTGTCGCCACTCGCCCGCCATTCCCATCCCGCGCCGAGCAACGCAATGAAGAGGCTGCTGAAGTCCGAGGTGAACCGGGTCGCGGATGTCGTCCTCCAGTGGGGGTTGTCGCCAAACGCGGTGGTGAGACCGACCGAGCAAGGGACAGTGCTGAGCGCCGTGCCCCGACCCCAAGCGCGGCGGAGAACGTGCCTGCCCGCGTGGTGCCCAGCGGGGTTAGGAGGAGGGAGGGAGGGAGGAGGAGGGAGGAGGGAGGAGGGCTTGAGCAGCTCAGCGCGCCCAGTGGGCCAGCCTGGCTGTTCCTCGCATCCTTATATGTCTTCAGCCCAGTACGAGGGACTGCCATTCGGGACTGGCGCTCCGCAGGCTAGGCCACTCAGCCGCCTGCTCTTCGGAAAGCGCGATTACGCGCCACTCCGCTCGAGGTGATGCGGCACCGCATTGCACGGCCGGGCCTGCCGAGCCTCGCGTTCGGCTGCGCGTAAGGTGGTGCGGCGGCGCTGAGCGCCCTGCGCAAGCGCTCGGGATCGCGTGCGCACCTCGGTCGCGAGGCCCTCGTCGCCGCCGAGCACCTGCTCGAGCGGCGCCTAGCCCGCAGCTCGCCGTTGGCGATCACGACCACGTCGTCGACCGACTGGGCGACCTCAGCAGGTGGCTAGGGTCTTCACGCGCCCCTTCACGCCGCTTGGTCGCGCAGCACTTCCAGCGCATCCAGCTGATGCCAGGCGGATCGGGCATTGGTCAGCTCGTCGAGGATCAGGACCTGCGGATCGCCGGTGGGGGCGGCGGCGGTAGCGGGCGCTGGCGCATGCCCATCGAGTGACCCTTGACGCGGCGGTCGGCGTCGCTGGGCCGACAGCTTGGACCAGCACCTCATCGAGGCGCGACCGGCGGGGTGCTCGCCGCAACAGCCAGCGCGCAGGTGATTGCGTCCCGTGCGACCGGGATGAAAGGCGGCACGTCCTCGAGCACCGCGCCCACCTGTGCGCTCGGGCGGTCAGAGCTCCTCGTAGATTGACCGGCGAAGGTAGCGTTTACGGTCGACGCACGAGCCCGAGCAGGCCGCGGAGCGTGGTGCTCTTCCCGGCCCCGTTGGGGGCCGAGAAGCCCGTGACGCGGCCGACCGCGACCTCGAAGCTGAGGCCAAATTGACCGCCTGAACCGGCCAAACCGCTTGTAAAGATCACGAATCTCGATCTTGGCCATCGCGCGGCGCGCATGATGACGTAAGCGTCCCCGTATCTGGACCTCTTGACGGCAGAGTGGCGCTCGTGGCAGAGGGCGACGCGCGGCGCCAGGTCGCGGCGGCGGCCGTGGCGTCGGCGAGGCGGGGGCGACCGTCGTAATACTGCGCAAGCGGTCGCAGCACCGCGGGCGCGACCGGTCCGAGTACCACCGGCCGGAGATCGGTCGGAGACCGCCGAGGCTACCTCGCCGCCGCCGGCGCGCATCGGACTCGCGGTCGCGGTCGACCACCTCGAGGTCGGCGCAGGTGGAGGCGCGCATCGCGCGGCGGATCGATGACCGAGCAGTCGCGTGCGGCTCGACGTTGCTCGTCAACGACATCTGGGGCGGAGAGCTGCTGTTCGAGTGGGAGCACGCCGGTTTGGGAGCACGATCTCGAGAACGGTCTGCGGATCGCTGCGCCTGGCGATCGATACGCACCTGATCACCAGCCACTTCGCGCTGCCGCTGCTGATCCGCGAGCGTGGCGGGCTGGTCGTCGAGATGACCGACGGCACCCGCGTCGACTACAACGCCGAGCGCTACCGGCTATCGACGTTCTACGACCTCGCCAAGACGCCGGTCATCCGGCTCGCCTTCGCGCAGGGCGAGGAGCTCGCGCCGCACGGCTGCACCGCGGTGGCGCTCACGCCCGGCTGATGCGCTCGGAGATGATGCTCGACATCTACGGCGTCACCGAGGCGAACTGGCGATGGGGCGGCCGTCGAATCCGCACTTCGCCGCGATCTCCGGAGTCGCGCTGTTCGTGGCGCGCGGTCACCGCACTCGCCGCCGACTCCGACGTTCACCGCCGCAACGGCGGCTCCGTTCTCCTCCGGCGGGCTCGCGCGCGAGTACGGCTTCACCGATGTCGACGGGTCTCCAGCCGGACTGCTGGCGCACCTGTGGAGTGCGGACGCCGGCCGCTGGCGGACTCGACCGGCTACCGCTGAGGTCAGCCCTCGTAGCCCTCGACAGTCTTGGGGTCCGCATGCTCGTGTTGTCGGGGTCGGGCCGAACTCCTCGTGCGCGCGACGCTGGCAGCGGGTCAATGGCAGTCGAGCTCGACCTTGACGGCGCTCAGGCGCTGGTGCTCCTCGTGGGTGAGCCCCTCATGGCGCTCGCCGTTGCGCAGCAACTCATTGCTCCTCGGCACGACGAAATTGCCTCGATGTGATTCTCGATTCCATGGTCGCTGGTCTACGCTCCTTCTCAGTCGCTGGCGGTCAAGGTGGCTGACCCGGTTCGCTACGCGGGCGTCAGGTCGCCGCCTACGCGACCATCGCCGGCGTAGCGGCCGCCCGTGGCCAGCAGCTCGTCGTGGTGCCGCAGCTCGGCGATCCCGCCGCGGTCGAGCACGGCGATCTGGTCCGGCGTCGCGGATGGTCGAGAGGCGGTGGGCGATCGCGACCGTCGTGCGGCCCCGCGCGAGGCTCGTCGAGGGCTTCCTGAACGGCGCTCGGTCTCGGTGTCGAGCGCGCTGGTCGCCTCGTCGAGCACGAGGATCGGCGGGTTGCGCAGGATCGTGCGGGCGATCGCGATCCGCTGCTTCTCGCCGCCGGAGAAGCGGTAGCCGCGCTCGCCGACGATCGGTGTCGTAGCCGTCGGGCAGGCGCGCGATCAGGTCGTGGATCTGCGCGGCGCGGGCGGCGTCGCTCGATCTCGTCGTCGCGTCGCCTCCGGCTGCGCGAAGCGCAGGTTCTCGCGCACCGATGGCGTGGAACAGGTAGGTCTCCTGCGAGACGACGCCGACGCGGCGCCAGCGAGAGCGTCGAAGCGTCAGGTCGCGCACGTCGGTGCCGTCGATCGTCACCGCGCCCTCGCTCGGCGTCGTAGAGCCGCGCCAGCAGGTAGCCGAGCGTCGTCTTGCCCGACGCCGGTCTCGCCGACGATCGCGAGTCGTCGTCCCGGCGGGCACGTCGACGTCGACGTCGCGCAGCGTCCATGCCCGTCGGCGCGTAGCGGAACCACACGCCGTCGAAGTCGACCTCGCCGCGCACGTCCGGTCGAGCGCACGCGCGTCCGTCGCGCTCGCTCGATGTCGACGCGGCAGGTCGAGGTACTCGAAGCACGCGCTCGAACAGCGCGAGTCGAGGTCTGGACGTCGACGCCCGACGCGAGAGCAGCGACTGGATCGGGAAGAAGAGCCGCGTCTGCAGCGTCGTGAAGGCGACCAGCGTGCCGATCGTGATCGCGCCGCGCCGCGGCGATCTGAGGCCCGGCGAACAGGTAGATCGAGCGCCGGCATGACCGCGAACGTCGTCTGGATCGACGCCATCATCCAGCGCCCGGCCATGCGCGAGCGGACCTCGAGGTCGGCGAGGTCGGCCGACTCGCGCTCGAAGCGCTCGGCCAGCTCGGCGCCGCGGCCCATCGTCTTGCCGAGCAGGATGCCGGAGACCGACAGCGACTCCTGCACGAGCGACGGAGATGTCGGCCATCGCGCCCTGGCGTGACGGTCGGTGATCTTGCCGCCGCTCCTGCCGACGCGGCGCGTCAGCCAGCACGAAGAACGGCAGCAGCGCCGAGGGCGAGAACAGCGCGAGGCGCCAGTCGAGCAGGAACATCGCCGACGACGCGTCGCGAGCACCGTCGTCACGTTCGAGACGATCGAGGTCGCGGTCGATGGTGACGACGCGTCTGCACGCCGCCGATGTCGTTGGCGATCCGCGACTGGATCTCGCCGGTGCGCGTGCGCGTGAAGAACGCGAGCGAGAGCCGCTGGAGGTGGCGGTAGACCGCCGTCGCGCAGGTCGTGCATCACGCGCTGGCCGACGGTGTTCGAGAGGCAGCGTCTGCGCGACGCCGAGCGCGCCGGTCGCGACCGCGATCGCGATCATGCCCGCCACCAGCGCGCGAGCAGGTCCGTGTCGTTCTGGGGGATCGCGTCGTCGAGACCTGGCCGCGGAGCGGAAGCGGCGAGACCATCCCGAGCGCCGCGCCGAGATCAGGATCAGCACCAGGACTGGACGCGAGGCGCGATGCCGGTAGGGCCGGAACAGTCGCGAAGCAGCCGCCGGTCGGGCGACCGCTCGCGTCAGGCCTCGCGGGCTGCCCGGTCCCGCTCGGATTGCCTCAGCACCGGGACCCCGGCCCGCAACCGTGCCACGACGAGCCGCTCCGGCGTGCGCGCGCAGCTGCTCGCGCTCGCCCGACGTAGAGCGGGGCGAGCAAGTCCAGCCTCCGCCGTCGCCACTCGCCCGCCTGCCCATGCCCGCAGCCGGCTGCGGCGGCCATGCGGTCAGCTCCGACCAGGTGACGGCGCGCCGGTCGGTGGGGTCGCGGGCCCGCACCAACGAGGCCGTCTGTCCTCGAGCGCGATCGAGCAGGCCCACGAGGTTGCTCGGGTTGATCCTCAGCGCCGCGTCCCAGCTCCTGCTGGGACGCCGGGCCGGACTGCCCGAAAGCTGGTTGAGGCACCGCGAACTCGCTGCGTCCGCGGATCTCCAGCGCGGCCAGGCGCCCGCGTGCCAGGCGGATGGCCCGCGCCGCCCGGGCGAGCCTGCACGACCGCAGCACCAGCCCGGTATCCCGGCCGTGGGGGCGGCTCGGCGGATGCGCGTCGTACGGCAGGTCATGGAGCTCATCAAGTCACTGGAGACCATGTTAGCGGCTACGTCATGATGAAGGACCAAATCGTTCTGGTCGCTAACGATTGTCGTCACAAACTTCCGGCATGACTTCGAACCAGACGAAAGAGAGCAGTATGGAAACCCTGATTGCTGGTCCCACTGGACGACACGATCCTCTTCCCCGGATGCCGGCCGCCACCCTCGCCCTGCGGCGGGCGACGGGAGCAGCGCGTCCTGCTCATCGCCCGCACGGACGGCGAGTTCGCCAGCCGTGGGCACCGTCGCCAACGTCGTCGGAGCGCCTCAGCATGCCCGGCGGCGTGCGCTGCAACGCCGTGGTGGTCGAGGAGCGTCGGCGCGGGGAGTCCCCGGCGCAGCGCACCGGCACCGCCTGGGCACGCGCGTGGAACCTCACAGGGTAGAGGTGACGCCGCAGCCCGGCAGGCGCGAGCGCGTCCGGGGCGGCGAGTCCGCGCGCTCGAGCGCGAGAATACCGCGCCGTGGTCGAGGGAGATCCTCGACCTCGCGCGGCGCCGACGCCACTGCGTCAGCGCGTTCCTGCGCTCGATCACCGGGCCCGGCCCCGCTGGCCACGGATACGTCGGGCTACTCGCCCGGCCTCAGCCTGCGCGTTGCAAAGGTCGCGCCTGCTGGAGACGCTCGGCGTCGACCGAGCGGCTCGAGCTGGCCGCTGCGAGCTGCAGCGCGAGCGGCTCGCCGAGCTGCAGGTGCGCGAGCGCATCCGCGACGACGTCGAGTCCGGCGCCGAGAAGCAGCAGCGCGAGTACTTCCTGCGCAAGCAGATGGAGTCGATCCGCAAGGAGCTGGGCGAGGACGACGCGCTCCGTCGCCGAGGAGTACCGCACGAAGATCGACGAGGCCGGCATGCCGGACGACGGTCGCGCGAGCAGGCCGAGAAGGAGCTGAGCCGGCTCGAGCGGATGGGCGAGCAGTCGGGCGAGTCCTCGACGATCCGCACGCTACCTCGACTGGCTGATCGCGGTGCCGTGGTCGAAGCGCTCCGAGGAGCGGCTCGACCCGCGTGCACGCGCGCGAGGTGCTCGACGCCGACCACGCCGGGCCTCGAGGACGTCAAGGACCGCATCACCGAGTACATCGCCGTGCGCAAGCTGCGCGCAGAGCGCGGCATGCGAGGACGACAAGCGCGCCGGCGCGATCCTCACGCTGATCGGCCCGCCCGGCACCGGCAAGACGTCGATCGGCGAGTCGATCGCCCGCGCGACCGGCCGCGAGTTCGTGCGCATGTCGCTCGGCGGCGTGCGCGACGAGGCCGAGATCCGCGGTCACCGGCGCACCTACATCGGCGCGCTGCCGGGCCGGCTCGTGCGCGCGCTGCGCGACGCCGGCACGATGAACCCGGTGATCATGCTCGACGAGGTCGACAAGGTCGGCGCCGACTGGCGCGGCGACCCGTCGCGCGGCCCTGCTCGAGGTGCTCGACCCGGCGCAGAACCACTCGTTCCGCGACCACTACCTCGACGTGGAGCTCGACCTGTCCGCAGGTCGCTGTTCATCGCGACCGCGAACGTGGCCGAGACGATCCCCGGCCCGCTGCTCGACCGCATGGAGGTCATCCGCTTCGACGGCTACACGACCGCCGAGAAGGTCGGCGATCGCGCGCGGCTACCTGTGGCCGCGCCAGCGCGAGCGCAACGGCCTGCGTGCGAGGACGAGGTCGCGGTCTCCGACGAGCATGCTGCGCACGTCGTCGACCGAGTACACGCGCGAGGCCGGCGTGCGCCAGCCTCGAGCGCGAGCTCGGCACGCTGCTGCGCAAGGCCGCGACGCGGATCGCCTCGCGGGCAGGCTCGAGCGCGCCCGTCGACGATCGACTCGACGCCGTGCGCGACGCGCTCGGGCGCCAGAAGCGTCTTCCAGGAGGCCGCGTCGAGCGCACGGCGGTGCCGGGCGTCGCGACCGGCCTGGCGGTGACCGGCACCGGCGGCGACGTGCCTGTTCATCGAGGCGACCGTCGATGCAGGGCAAGGACGGCGCTCGTGCTGACCGGCCAGCTCGGCGACGTGATGAAGGAGTCGGCGCGGATCGCGCTCTCCTACGTGCGCGGCCACGCCGACGAGCTCGGCATCGCCGAGGACGCGTTCGACGGGCGCGAGTTCCACGTCCACGTGCCGGCCGGGCGCGATCCCGAAGGACGGCCCGAGCGCCGGCGTCACGATGACGACCGCGCTCGCGTCGCTGCTGACCGGCCGCCCGGTCAAGCACACCGTCGGCATGACCGGCGAGGTCACGCTGCAGGGCCGCGTGCTGCCGATCGGCGGGCTCAAGCAGAAGGTGCTCGCGCGCCCACGCCGCCGGGCTCACCGACGTGATCCTGCCCGAGCGCAACCGCGGCGACCTCGACGACGTCCCGGAGGACGTGCGCGAGAGATGGCGTTCCACCCGGTGATGACGATCGACGAGGTGCTGAGCTTGGCCTCGAGCCCGCGGACCTGCCGCAGGCGGTGTAGCCGGACGCAACGCGCCGCCCCCTCGAAGGGGGCGGCGTTGCACTGCGAAGAGTGAGTCGCTGTTCAAGATGATGGCGTCTGAGGGGGCCGATAACCGACCACATGGTCGGCCGACTCATCAAGCTCGCCGCTGGGCATCGGCCTACAGCAATGTCCTCGCGACGGTCGCAATCTTCGTCGCGATGGGCGGCGGAGCCTATGCCGGTCACCGCGATCCCGACGAGTGGCGGCGTGGCCTACGGCTGCTTCCAGAAGAGACGGGCGCCCTTCGCGTCGTAAAGAAGGGCAAGCGGTGCGAAGCGAGCGCGCGATCTCCTGGAACGTTGTCGGGCCGGCCGGACCTCCGGGGTGAAGAATTGTGGCCGGAAGCCCGGGTGCGTCGGGACGCCCGGTTCGGCGGGAACCAACGGGCGAGCGGAGCGACCAGCGCCACCGGAGCCACCGGTCCTGCCGGTCCCACGACGCCGGAGAACGTGCCGCTCCTGTCGAACTGGGGATCGTTCGGAAATCCCAGCTGGACGAATCAGCCGGCCGCGCTGACCGAGCTGTTCGGCACCACCGCCGGGCGCCTGAAGGCCGATCTCACCGCTTCGACGCAAGGTGCGCCTGCTATCCAACGTTAAAACGGCGGGAGCAGCGACCGCCGCGGTTCGCGTCCAGTATTCACGACCGACCAGGCGAGCTGGAGCTACCTCGACGGTAGCGCCGGCCCTTCCGTGGGAATCAACACGACCGGCCTGAAGGTTTCCGGCTGGGTACCCTTGCGGCCAGTGCGAAGTCCGGCGTCTTCCTGCGGGCTGTCGGCATCAGCAGCGACGCCACGGCAGACCCGGGATTCAGCACCTGTCATCCTTCAGGTCAAGTGGCACGCCCTCCGACGCCCCGGGGCCTCCAGCGCGTCCTCCTTGGTCTGGTAGAAACGGAAGCGCGCGAGCTTGCCGTCGCGAATCGTGAAGAGGTTCGCACCGTGGGCCAGAAGTCACATCCACGCCGCTGTTGCGTCCGCGAAAGCGACCCGTGCTGACCATCAGTACCACTCGTTGCCGAACTCCAGGATCTCCTCTTCCTCGGGGAAGACGATCTCTCGAAGATCCCGTCCATCTCCTCGAGGAACCGTCGAACGCCGTCGGCCAACCGCAGGTGGTCGTCGGGTCAGGAAGAGGCGCCTCGACCAGTCGAACTCGGCGTCAGGAGTACACAGCTCCTCGAGCGCCTTCATGTCACGGCGCTCGAACGCACTGAAAGGCGCGACAGGCGGACTCCAGGTTCGACGGACTCACGGTCCATTATCCCGCGTATCGTTGTCAGGATGGGACCGCAGCACTTCGCCGACTGGCAGTGATGCGAGGTCTACCTCCGTGGCCTCGCGGGTCATCCGCCCGACCACCCGTTCTCGTGGGAGGAACTCGAGCGCAGCGCCGCGGAAAGCTCGATCCGGCGCCGAGAAGACCATCTGGGGAGGGAGCCGGCATCGGGGAGACGGTGCGCGCGCCAACCTCGACGCGTTCCAGCCGGCGGATCGTCCCGCGCATGCTGCGCGGCGTCTCACGGGACATGCGCACGACCTTGCTCGGCATGCGACTGCCGGCACTTATGCTGCTCGCGCCGATCAGGAGTGCAGACGCTCCTACACCCGGACGGCGAGCTCGCGAAAACGCCCGCGCCGCCGCCAGCGCGGCCTGCCCATCGTCGCCAGCACGGCCGCCGCTCGCTCGATGGAAGAGAGTAGCCGAGGCAGCCGGCGATGCCCCGCGCTGGATTTCCGCAGCTCTGCGCAGCCGAAGGACGACGAGATCACAGCAGAGCCTCGTGCGAGCCGAGGCGGCGGGATACCAGGCGATCGTGCTGACGCTCGATTCCATGTGCTCGGCTGGCGCCAGCCGACCTTGCGCGTCGCGTACCTTCCTTCCTCGAGGGACAGGGATCGCTTTACAGTTCGTGACAGACCCGATGCTTCCTGTATGGCACTCGAGCGGACACCCGCGGGAGGACATGCAGGCCGCGGTCGGGCTCTGGGCCCAGCTCGTCAACAAGATCGTGACCTGGGACGACCTCGCGTTCCTGCGCTCGCTGGCGTCGCTGCCGATCCTCTGAAGGGCATCCACCGTCCCGATGATGCGCGCCGAGGCGCGCAGGCGTTGCCGTGGACAGGTGATCGTCTCGAACCACGGCGGCGCCAGGTGGATGGTTCGATCGCGGCGCTCCGACGCGCTTCCGGCGGTGCCGCGCCGTCAGGGACGATGCCGGTGCTGTTCGACGGCGGCATCCGCAGCAGCCGACATCGCAAAGGCGCTCGCCGTGGGTGCGAACGCGGTAGCTGATCGGGCGGCCTTACCTTGTGGGGTCTCGCGCTCGACAGCCAGGCTGGGGTGGAGGCCATTGCTGCGCATGCTGCTGTCGCCGAGCTCGACCCTGACGCTTGCGCTGGTGGCTACACGAGGCCGAGCGAGCGCAGGTCGCGCCTCGCTCGAGCCGGCTCAGTGATAATGTCGGACGGCTCATGGCCAGCCCCGTACCCGGCGTCATCACTCCGATACTTCGAGAAGCCGACGCTCGGCGCGGCAGCGAAGGTATCGTGGCGCTGTTCACCGACGACATGCCGTGGTGGTCGACGAGGGCGAGACCCAGCGCGGCATCGGCTCCAAGATCCGCGCCTGGCGGAAGGGCCCCGCGTCGCGATACCAGTACACCACCGGGGTGTTCGACACCGACCGCACGGGCGACCACGAGTACCTCGTCACCGGCCGCCTCGAGGGCAACTTCCCCGGTGGGACGGCCAACCTGAAGTGGCGGTTCACCCTCGCAGGCGACCGGATCGAGCCGCCTGCATCGCGCCGTAAGCGCGACACTGCGCAGGACCGATGAAGAGCATTCTCGAGATCGGCGGCAAAGAAGCGACG
>ERZ1370068.10196-contig-8913_pt1 | contig 53751 bp, 63 predicted proteins | sample MGYA00561227_ERZ1370068 | MGnify/ENA primary metagenome ERZ1370068 (study PRJEB38410, sample SAMEA6850437) | metagenome | study: Metagenomic assessment of the ecological functions of the soil: analysis of the soil microbiota associated with the... | reverse complement strand
GTAATACTTCGTTCGATTTACGTATTGCTCCAGGGTCACCGCCGGGCTGAACCAGAAAGCGTAGTCCCAATCCTCGAACGTGCCTTGCCGCCGAGCTGCGACGGGAAGGGCTGCTCGCCAGCTATAAGCCCGCGCGCGCCCTGGGTGCGCTTGGCGAGATCGACCGCCACGCGCTGGCCGCGTGCGCCGCCAGCATCTTGCGGATGGCGTCCCTCGGGGCCGGAGCGCGCGGGCGTTCATGCGGTCGCTGAGCGCGCGCAACGACAGGAGCCGCAGGATCTCGCCTTCGATGTAGATGTCGGCCGCCTCATCGCGCAGCCGCCGTCCGACAATGCGCCGATCTCCGACAGGCCCTCGACCAGCTCCGCGCGCCGACGGGCCACTTCCCCAGATCGCGCCGGGTTTCGAGAGAGCCACGCGCTCGGTCTGAGCTGCGTCATGCTGAGCGCCCAGCCATCGCCCTCCTTGCCCAGCAGGCGATCGGCCGGCACGCGTACCTCGTCGAGGAAGACCTCGTTGTATCGTTCTCGTCGCCGACATGTCGATGATCGGCCGGCGCACACGCCTGAGGCGGGCTGTCCATGTCGATCAGGAATCCCGACGGGCCACTGGTGCTTGGGCAGGTCGGGCTCCGGTGCGCGCGACCAGCACGCCGACCTTTGCCTCGTGAGCGAGAGACGTCCAGATCTTGTGGCCTTTGACGACATAGTGATCGCCGTCGCGCCGAGCGACGGTGCGCAGCGCGCCAAGATCGGAGCCGCCCGACGGCTCGCTGAACAGCATGCACCACAGTTCCTCGCGCCGGACAGCGCCGGCGGCAGGAAGCGTTGCCGCCGCGCACTCGCTGCCGTGCGTCAGCAGCGGACCGGGCGCAATTGTTGATGGCGACCGGATTGCGCGGCGGCACGACGCCGAGAAGCCCGCTTCATCTCCTTGCCGATCGATGAGCTGCAGCTCGGGCTCCGCCGCGAGACCCCGGGAGCTGGGGCCAATGCGGCACGACGTAGCCCGCCTCGGCCAGATCGCGGCCGCTGGCCTGCGGATTCTGCCTCGAACCATGCCCGCACCGCCTTGCGCCGGGGATGATCCTCACCCGGCAATTCGAAATCCGCTGGCAGCCGCTCCGTTCTGTTCGGCGATGCTCGACAGACGACTAGCCGCCAGCCGAATCCAGCAGTCAGCGAAATAACCCAACATCTGTTTCACGATTTTTATGGCGGGGACCGCCCTGCAGTCCCTGGGAGTGGCGGCGGTCATGGTTCCAACAGCCGGAGCCGAGAACCTCTTTGTCGGTCGATCTACCCTGTCATCATCGGCTGCAGGACAGGCCGCGGGTCAGCTCGTCGCCAGCCTGGCCCAGAGAGCGGTTTGCCGGCCGCGTGACCGTCGTCGGTGATGAGCCGCATCCTCCCCTATCAGCGCCCTCCCCTGTCGAAGAAATCTCTCGCCGGCGAGATCGAGCTCGACCGGCTGTTCGTGAAGCCGGCGGCATCTCTGCGACAAGGCCGGAACGACGCTGATGCTCGACACCCGCGTCGCCGGCATCGATCGGCAGGCCCGCACGATCAGTACAGGCAGCGTCGCGCCCTTCGATACTCGACACTCGTCATCGCCACCGGCAGTCGCCCCCGCACCCTGGCGCTGCCCGGCGCCGGCCTCGAAGGCGTGATGTATCTGCGCACCATCGCCGACGTGCAGGCGATCCGCCGCTATCTCGAGCCGGGACGCCGCCTGGTGATCGCTGGCGGCGGCTATATCGGCCTCGGAGCTTGCCGCGGTGCGCGGCCAAGCGCGGCGTTACGGTCACCGTCCTCGAACAGGCGCCGCGAGTCATGGCCCGCGGCGTCGGCCCGATCGTTTCGACCTTCTACGAACGCCTCCATCGCGAGGAAGGCGTGACGATCGCGACGGACACGGCGGTTACGGGCTTCGACGGCAACGGCCGGCTGCGAGCAGGTGATCTGCGACGGCCTGCAGCTTGCGGGCCGATCTGGTCGTGGTCGGCGTCGGCGCAATCCCCACAGCGAACTGGCCCGTGAGGCCGGCCTCGCCGTCGACAACGGCATCGTCGTCGACGCCCAGTGTCGCACGCAGGATCCGGCCATCCATGCCATCGGCGATTGCGCCAGCCGCGGCGCACCCGCTGCTCGACCAGCGCCACTGCGGCTCGAGTCCGTGCACAGTGCGCTCGAGCAGGCCAGGACGGTGGCGGCGGCGATCTGCGGGCGGCCTGCTCCGGACCTTCAGACACCCTGGTTCTGGTCGATCAGTACGACGTGAAGCTGCAGATGGCCGGGCTGTCGGCGCGGCACGACGCCCGTCGTCGTTCGCGGCGATCCCGATCGCGGCCGATCGTTCGCGGTGTTCTATTTGCGCCAGGGCGAATTGGTCGCCGTCGACGCGGTGAACCGCGCACTGGAATTCATGATGTCCAAGCAGCTCATCGCCGAAGGTCGCGGGTCGATCCCGCGGAAGCTCAGCGACTGAACGCGTGGCCATGAAGGACGTTCGGCTCGCAAAACCAGCAGGCGTAGACGCAGGAAGAGACGGATGGCGAAGATCATCTTCGAGGAACCGGACGGCAACGAGCATGCCGTCGACATCGCCGACGGGCTGTCGATCATGGAGGGTGCGGTCAAAGACTCGGTCGCTGGCATCGACACGCCGACTGCGGCGGCGCTTGCTCCTGTGCGACCTGCATGGTGTATGTTGCCCGGAATGGCGCGACCGCTTGCCGACCAAGGATCTCGACGGAACAGGCGATGCTGGAATTCTGCCCGGAGGTCGACGAAAAAGCTCGCGCCTGTCCTGCCAGATCAAGGTCAGCGCCGCGCTCGACGGCTCGCGCCTAAGGCTCCCGCAGACCCAGCACTGCGAAAAGTTCGCTTGCCGGCCGGCGGATTGGCACGTCGCTTGCTCCGCGCCTGATATCACTCGTTGGCGCAGGAGCTTCATATGGATATCGGCGTGTTCATTCCGATCGGCAACAATGGCTGGCTGATCTCCACGACGTCGCCGCAATACATGCCGACCTTCGAGCTCAACAAGCAGATCGTGCAGAAGGCCGAGCATTACGGGCTCGATTTTGCCCTGTCGATGATCAAGCTGCGCGGCTTCGGCGGCAAGAGCGAGTTCTGGGACCACAATCTCGAGATCCTTCACCCTGATGGCAGGCCTGGCCGCGGTCACCGAGCGCATCCAGCTCTACGCCTCGGTCGCGGTGCTGACCATTCCGCCGGCCGATCGTGGCGCGCATGGCCTCGACCATCGATCTCGATCTCGGGCGGCCGCTTCGGCATCAACATCGTCTCGGGCTGGGCCGAAGGCGGAGTACGAGCAGATGGGCCTGTGGCCGGGCGAGGCGCACTTCGCCAAGCGCTACGACTACAGCAGCCGAATACGTCACCATCCTGCGCGAGCTCTGGGAGAAGGGCTCGTCCGACTTCAAGGGCGAGTACTTCCAGATGACGGACTGCAAGCTGAGCCCGCGCCCGCAGGCCGACATGAAGATCGTCTGCGCCGGCCAGAGCCCGCGCGGCATGGAGTTCGGCGCGACCTACGGCAACTACAACTTCACCCTGGGCAAGGGCGTCAACACGCCGACCGCGCATCGCGCCGACCAACGAGCGACTGATGGCCAGGCCGCCGCCAAGACCGGCCGCGACGTCGGCAACTACGTGCTGATGATGGTGATCGCCGACGAGACCGACGAGGCCGCGATGGCCAAGTGGAAGCACTACAACGAGGGCGCCGACATGGGCGCGCTCGCCTGGATGGCGGGCCAGGCCAACGCCGACCCCAACGCCGCCGACGGCGGCACCGCCAAGCGCGATCTCCGCGCCCGAAGGCGCCATCAACTTCAACATGGGCACCCTGGTCGGCTCCTACGCCACGGTGGCGCGCATGCTCGACGAATGCGCCACCGTGCCCGCCACCAAGGGCATCATGCTCACCTTCGACGACTTCCTGATCGGCATGGAGCAGTTCGGCCAGCGCATCCAGCCGCTGATGAGAGAGCCGGGCGGCGAAGCTCGAAGCAGGTGGGCGCTAGGACGACGCCGATGGATATCGGCGTCTTCATTCCGATCGGCAACAATGGCTGGCTGATCTCGACCACCTCGCCGCAATACATGCCGACGCTTCGAGCTCAACAAGCAGATCGTGCAGAAGGCCGAGCACTACGGGCTCGATTTCGCCCTGTCGATGATCAAGCTGCGCGGCTTCGGCGGCAAGAGCGAGTTCTGGGACCACAATCTCGAGATCCTTCACCCTGATGGCGGGCCTGGCCGCCGTCACCGAGCGCATCCAGCTCTATCGCCTCGGTCGCCGTGCTGACCATTCCGCCGGCGATCGTGGCGCGCATGGCGCTCGACCATCGATCTCGATCTCGCGGCGGCCGCTTCGGCATCAACATCGTCTCCGGCTGGGCAGAAGGCGGAGTACGAGCAGATGGGCCTGTGGCCGGGCGAGGCGCACTTCGCCAAGCCGCTACGACTACAGCGACCGAGTACGTCGACGATCCTGCGCGAGCTGCTGGGAGACCGGCACGCTCGGACTTCAAGGGCGAGTACTTCCAGATGGACGGACTGCAAGCTCAGTCCCGCGGCCGCAGGCCGACGTGAAGATCGTCTGCGCCGGCCAGAGCCCGCGCGGCATCGAGTTCGGCGCCGACCTACGGCGACTACAACTTCACCGCTCGGCAAGGGCGTCAACACGCCGACCGCGCATCGCGCCGACCAACGCGCGCTGATGGCCGAGGCCGCCGCCAAGACCGGCCGCGACGTCGGCAACTACGTGCTGATGATGGTGATCGCCGACGAGACCGACGAGGCCGCGATGGCCAAGTGGAAGCACTACAACGACGGCGCCGATCATCGAGCGCGCTGGCCTGGCTGGCCGACCAGGCCAACGCCGACGCCAACGCGGCCGACGGCCAGCACGGCCAGGCGAATCGCCGCGCCCGAGGGCGCGGTCAACTTCAACATGGGCACCCTGGTCGGCTCCTACGCCACGGTGGCGCGCATGCTCGACGAAGTGCGCCACCGTGCCCGGCACCAAGGGCATCATGCTGACCTTCGACGACTTCCTGATCGGCATGGAGCAGTTCGGCCAGCGCATCCAGCCGCTGATGCAGAGCCGCCGCGCCGGAAGCTGGCGGCGGTGGCGTGACGGCTACTCCAGCACGATCCGCGCGGAAGCAGAACGACACGACCCAGTTCGGCACGTCGACGATCGAGCTGATGCGCAGGTCGGCGCAGACGCTGCACAGCATGTAGGCGTCGATCGGCGAATAGCCGAAGCGCTTGCTCAGCAGCTCGATCATCTCCGATCACCGCCGTGCGGGCGCCGGTCATCAGGTCGGGGCCGATGCCGGTCGTGACCTCGTAGCCCTTCTTGTCGAAATGGTCGGTCACCGGGCCGGGCGTGACGTAGCGCGGCATCCTGCAGGTTGGCGCCCTTCACCAGGTCGAACTTCAGCGCCACGTCGATCGGGCTCTCGATCGCCGTGCCGCAGACCTCGCCGTCGCCTTGCGCGGCATGCGTGTCGCCGACCGAGAACAGCGCGCCGTCGACCTCGATCGGCAGGTAGAGCTCGACGCCTGCGGCGATGTCGCGCACGTCCATGTTGCCGCCGACATTGCGCGGCGGGATGATGCTGTGCAGGCCGGGCGCCGCCGGCGCCACGCCGATCGTGCCGGTGAACGGGCTGCAGCGGCACGCGGCCGCCCGGCCCGTACATCGCGGGCGTCGAGGCCGGGATCGTAGTTCCAGTGATGCAGCGTGCGCCTCGGGAACTGGTCGGCGAGCAGGCCGAAGCCCGGAATGTTGCCGGTCCAGCCCCAGCCCGACGGCTGCAGCGACAGCACGGTGACCTTCAGCGCATCGCCCGGCTTGGCGCCGTCGATGTAGACCGGCCCGGTCACCGGATTGACGACGGCGAGGTCGAGCTTCTCCAGGTCGGCCGCCGTCGAGGTCTTGCGAGAGCTGCCCGGACGACGCATCGCTGGTCTCGAACTCGCACGGTCTCGCCGGGCGCGATCTTGAGGCGCGGCGGGAACGCGTTGTTCCAGCCGTGATGGATGTGGTCCCGGTGGATCGTGTGCTTGGCATGGCTGCTGCATGAGCGAGCCTCCTAGACCGCGACCGTGAGGGCGCCGTCGATCACGAGGTTGGTGCCGGAGATGCGGCTGGCCATCGGGCTCGACGAGGAAGACCACGCCGTTGGCCACCTCCTCGGCGGTGCCGAACTTGCCGGTCGGGTTGACCTTGAGCGTCGAGGCGAACAGGTCCGGCATGTTCTTCTCGATGTTCTGCCAGATGCCGCCGTCGAAGTAGGTGTTGCCGGGCGACACGCAGTTGACGCGGATGCCCTTGCCGACCAGCTGCCGGCTCAAGCCCTTGGCGTAGTGGATCAGCGCCGCCTTGATCGCGCCGTAGGAGCCGGCGGCGAAGTCGACCTCGAAGCCCGAGACGCTGGAGATCAGCGCGATCGACGCCGACGGCGGATTTCTCGAGGAACGGCACGGCCGCGCCGACGGCGTTGACCGTGTGCATCATGTCGGTGCGGAAGGACTTCTCCCAGGTCTCGGCCGAATCGCCGACCGCCAGCGCGCTCACGTTGCAGACCAGCGCGTCGAGGCCGCCCAGCTCGCCGGCGCTCGCGGCGATCCAGCCCTTGAGCGCCGGCCCGTCGGCGACGTCGAGCGCCTTGCCGAAGGCCTTCACGCCCTTGGCCTTCAGCGCGGCGACCGCCGCCGCCACCTCGTCGGCGTTGCGCGCGCAGATCGCGACGTCGGCGCCTTCGGCGGCGAAGCCTTCGGCGATGGCCCGGCCGATGCCCCTTGCTGCCGCCGGTGACGGCGACCCGCTTGCCCTTCAGTCCGAGATCCATGTCAGCCTCCTGCCTGCACTGCCGAGATCGTCGACATCATTGCGCAGCTTCCGGCGCCGCCGCGCCAGCGCGCGAGGTTGTCGAGGAAGATGTCGAAGATCGCCTCGTTCTGGCCCAGCGAATGGCTGGCGGTGTGCGGCGAGACGAGGACGTTGGGCATGTCCCACAGCGGCGAGGCGGGATCGAGCGGCTCGCGCTCGAAGACGTCGAGATAGGCGCCGGCCAGATGGCCGCTCGGAGGGCGGCGATGACGTCGCTCTCGACCGCGATCTCGCCGCGCGCGACGTTGATGAAATGGCTGCCCGCCGGCATGGCGGCGAAGGCCGCCGCATTGGCGATGCCGCGCGTCACGCGGCGAGGCCGGGCAGCACAGGATCAGCCAGTCGGCCTCGGGCAGCACCTCGCAGCAGTTGCTCATAGGCGATCGTGCGGTCGCAGGGCTCGACCGGCTCGGCGCTGCGCCGCGCGCCGATCACGCTCATGCCCAGCATCTTCAGGAGCGCCGCGATGTTGCGGCCGATCGGACCCAGGCCGACGATCACCGCGCACTGGCCCTTGAGATCGCGCGGCGAGCGCTCGCCCAGGCGCGGCTCCCAGGCGTGGCGGCGCTGGGCGTCGGCCAGCAGCGGGAAGCGGCGGTTGAGCGCGATCAGCGCGCCCAGGGTGCTGTGCGACACCGTCACCGCCGTGGCGCCCGACGCGGTCGTCACCTTGACGCCGCGGCCGCGCAGCTCGCGATAGATCGGCCGCTCGGCGCCGGCCGGATGGATTTGCAGCCATTGTGAGGCCGGGCGACTTGCGCAGCACGGTCTCGAAGCCGCGCGAGCTCCGGCGTCGGATTGTCCTTGCTCGAGCGGCCGGTGACCTCGCGGGTCATGAAGGCGATGTCGGCCTCGCACGGACCGTCGGCCGGCAAGCGCCTCTTCGGCCGTGCGAAAGACGAGGCCGCCCGCGGGAACGGCGGCCTCGATACGAGGCGCCCCAGGTCTTGAGAGCGTGGGCGGACAGCAGCAGGGTGAGCGGGCGGGTCATGCCCGCCGAGGACTAGCTCAGGCAGCCAGGAATTCGTTCCATTTCTCCGTATAGTATTCGAGGTTCTTGGGCCGCGTGTTCCAGACGAAGACGCGCTCGGCGCGATCGGCCAGCGAGCCGCCGTCGCGGCCCTCGCCGCCATAGACCTCCTTCACCAGCTTGGGATCGAGGTACTTCTCGTAGTTGTTGACGGTCGAGAAGTAGCCGATCTCCGACTGGCGCGCGCCGGGATAGCCTTCCATCCAGTAGTTCAGCCATTCGTAGCAGGCGTCGAGGTTCTTGGTGCTCGGCGGAGATGCCGTAGCCGTTGCACCAGGCGCGATAGCCTTCCTTGGCGACGGCGTAGTGCACGAGGATGCCCTTGCTCGGCGACCTCGACGATCACCGGCCACCAGGCGTCGGCGATCCAGACCTCCTCCGAGGCCATCAGGTTCACCAGCTCGCCATAGGCCTTCCACATGGCGCGGAAGTGGCCTTCCTTCTTCTTCTCCCTTGAGGAAGGTCGATGACGGTGTCGACCTCCTTCTCGCGTCATGTTGCTGATGTCGTCCGGATCGAGCAGGCCGAGCGCGCGCATGCCCATGGCGGCGTTCAGCATGCCCAGCCAGTCGATGCCGAACATGCGCGACCTTGCCGCGCCATTTGGGATTGAACAGCTCGCCCCACGACAGCGTGTTGTTCTCGGCCGGGATCTTGCAGGCGTTGTAGCCGATCGAGTCCATCTGGAAGAACATCGGCGCGAACGACACCTTGGTGCGCGCCTCGTCGAGATACATCATGCGGCCGGGATTGGCGCCGAAGCCCAGCGGCGCCGTCGGCGTGGCGCGGCCGTCCTTCAGGAGCGGATGCAGCTTCGACCAGTTGGGCAGCCGCGAGATGTCGATCGGCTGCAGCAGCTTCTCGCTGTTGGCGTAGGCGCGCGAACGGCGCGTCGAGCAGCACGCAGTCGACCGGCGCGGTGCGCAGGCGATCGATGCGCGACCTGGGTCGAGGGATTGACGAACGGCCGCGGCGTGATGCCGGTGCGCTTGCCGAACTCGCCCAGGATCGCCTCGCGCATGTCGTAGCTGGCGCCCGCGAGGTTGATCTGCTTGGCCTGGGCGATGGCGGGCGAATGGCGCGGCGCGGCAAGCGTCGAAGCGCCGGCGGCGGCCAGCAGAGTGGCGACGTCTGATCAGCATAGTCCTGTCTCCTATGCGCTCGAGGATCTTCTGAGGCTGTCGATCGCCGCATCGCCCAGAAGGCGAAGGTGCAGAGCGTGACGGCGATCAGGAAAACAGCGTGGTCGTCGTGCCGACGGCGTAGATCTCGGGCGTGAGCTGGCGGTCGAGCTGGGCCATGACGGCGAGCGGCAGGGTGGCGTCGGGCCCGGTGGTGAACATGCTGCGGGCGTATTCGTCGTAGCTCAGCGAGAAGCCGAACAGGCCGGCGCCGATCACGCCGGGCAGGACGAGCGGCAGGGTGATGCGGCGGAAGTGCCGTGAGCCGCGAGGCGCCCGAGCGTCAGCGCCGCCTCCTCGACCTTCTTGTCGAAGCGGTTGAACACCGCGAGCATGGTCAGGAAGCCGAACGGCAGGGTCCACGAGACCTGGACCAGGAAGGTCGTGGTGTCCCACGACAGCTCGACGCCCATCAGCCGCATCATGATGGCGAAGCCGAAGCCCACCAGGATGCCGGGCGCCATGATGCCCGAGCAGCATCAGGTAGAAGAACCAGCCGTTGCCGCGGAACTGGCCGCGCATGGCCTGCGCCGCCATCACCGACAGCACGATGGTGGTGGCCGAGCAGGCCGAGCGCCAGCAGCGACGAGCGCAGCAGCGGCGGCTTGAAATCGTTCATGACGGTGGCGCGCCACAGCTCCTGGTACCAATGGAACGAGGTGCCGTTCATCGGGAAGGTCGTGCCGCCGGTCGGGCCGCTGAACGACAGCAGGCCCAGGGTGAAGATCGGCAGCCACTGGTAGGCGAGGAAGATCACGCGTGAGCGGTGCCCAGGATCCAGCCGGTCAGGCTGAGGCGGCCTTCCAGCCGATTGTGCCAGCCGATCATCGCTCGGCTCCCAGCCGGCGGATGTCGACGACGCGCAGCGCGATCACGACGCCCACCAGCATGCAGATCATCAGCAGAACGGCGACCACCGAGGCGGCGCGGATCTGCGAGCCTTCGTAGAACAGCAGCACGAGGTTGGAGAGCAGCGCATGCTTGTTGCCGCCGATCGTGGCCACGGTGGCGAAGTCGGACATGACGTTGAGGAAGACCGAGCACCTGGCCGATCACCACGCCGGGCAGGGTGAGCGGAAAGACGATGCGCCAGAACACCGATGAAGGGCGTGGCCTTGAGGCGTCATCGCCGCCTCGCGCAGCTGCGGCGCGATCGGCGTTCAGCATGTACACGACCGGCCCGGCAGCCAGCATGGTGTAGAGCGAGACCTGCGCCATGGTGATGCCGGTGCGCGGAATAGAGGAACGCCTCGATCGGCGACTGCGTGGCGCCGCATCGAACATCAGGGTCTGGTTGATGACGCCGTTGACGCCGAGGAACGGCACCCAGGCGATGGCGCGGATCAGCGTGCTGGTCCAGAACGGAACGATGAAGGCCATGAACAGCGCCAGCCGCCAGCCGGGCTTTTGACCTTCATCACCAGGAAGTAGGCGATGCAGTAGCCCAGCACGCCGGTGACGGCCATCAAGGTCGCGGTGTGGACGATCGTGCTCAGCGCCAGCTTGAGGTAGGTCTGGTTGGCGAAGAACCGCGCGTAGTTGTCGAAGGTGAGCGGGCTTGCCGTCGAGAAGGCCCGGCCGCCCCAGAACGACACCCAGACCAGCAGCACGATCGGCACGACCACGACGCCCAGCATCCAGGCCGCCGCCGGAACGGCCAGCCAGTAGCTGGCCGGCGAGCGGACTGCGGATGGTGCTCATCCGCCGGCCCCGGCGTGCAGCACGGAGGCTTCCAGCCGGCCAGCCCAGCACCGTCTTCTGGCCCGGCACGATGCGCGCGGCATGGGCGCCGAACTGGTCGTACTTCAGCACCTCGCCGTCCAGTCCGCTCGAAGACATGGCGGCGGACGGCGCCGAAATACTCCACCGCCGTGCACACCGCCGACAGGCGATTGACGTGGCGCTCCGACAGCGCATCGGTGATCTGCTCGGCGCGCACCGAGAAGGACACCTCGCTGCCCAGCAGCGGCGGCGGATCGGCCAGCGGTCGCGGCACCAGGAAGGTGCCGACCGGCGTTGCGATGCGAAGCGTGCCGGCCAGGACCTCGCTGATCCTGCCGCGAAAGACGTTGTTGCCCTGCACGAAGCCCGCGACGAAGGCGGTCGCCGGGCGCTGCAGGATCTCCTCGGGCGGGCCCTGCTGCTCGATGCGGGCATGGTTCATGACCACGACCAGGTCGCCCAGCGAGAAGGCCTCGTTCTGGTCGTGCGTCACCCAGATGAAGGAGATGCCGGTGCGCTGCTGCAGCAGCTTCAGCTCCAGCATCACCGTCTCGCGCAGCGAGTAGTCGAGCGCGCCGATCGGCTCGTCGAGCAGCAGGATGCGCGGCTCGGTGATCATGGCGCGCGCCAGCGCCACGCGCTGGCGCTGGCCGCCGGACAGGCTGGCGGGCTTGCGGTCGGCCAGCGGATCGATCTCGAAAGCTTTCAGAATATGCTGCACGCGCTGGGCGATCTCGGCCTTGGGCCGCTTCAGCATCTCCAGCCCGAAGCCCACCTGCTTGGCCACGGTCATGTGCGGGAACAGCGCGAAGTCCTGGAACATCATGGCGATGTCGCGCTGCCACGGCGGATCGCGGGTCACCTCCTTGCCGCCGATCAGGACGTCGCCGTCGTCCGGCTCCTCCAGCCCGGCGATGCAGCGCAAGGTCGTGGTCTTGCCGCAGCCCGACGGGCCCAGCAGGCAGACGAACTGGCCCTTGCTGACCTGCAGCGAGACGCCGTCGACGGCGGTGAAGTCGCCGTAGCGCTTGCGGATGCCCCTGCAGCTCGAGGTCGAGCTGCGGTCTTGCCAGGCCCTGCGCGGCGGCACCTCGACGGGATCAGGCGCCAGGACGTCCATCGTCACGCCGCCGCGGCGAGGTTCCGGCGGCTGCGCATCAGCGGCTGGATGCGCTGGCCGAACTGTTCGACGCCGATGACGAAGTCGTCGAAGGTCAGCATGACGCCCGCCAGGCCGTCGATCTCCGACATCTCGTCGAGCAGGCGCGCCACCGTGGCGTAGGAGCCGATCAGCCGCGAGCCGCTGTTGGGCAGCGGCTCGCGCCGGCGGATGCGGCCGGCGGTGGAATTGTCGGCGGCGTACTTGTCGGCGCCGGCCTGGGCGCGGCTCCAGTCCAGGCGCATCGAGATCGACGCCGGCCTTGTAGTGCTCCCACTTGGCCATCGCCGCCTCGTCGGTCTCGTCGGCGATGATCATGGTGAGCGCCAGCGCCCTGGTGTCGGTGCCGGCGGCCGTCGTGCAGGCCTTCAGCCGCGCCACCGGACTCGGCGCAGTCGTCGCGGATCGTTCATCTGGCCGTTGCCGCTGCAGAAGTTGTAGGCGCAGTGCTTGGCGGCGAACGTCATGCCGGCGATCGCTGGTGCCGGCGCAGATCAGCGGGATCGGCCGCGACGGCAGCGGCCCCAGCCGGCAGTCGTTCATGGTGTAGTACTTGCCCTTGAGGTCGGACTGCCCGCGTGCTCCACAGCTCGCGTCATCACCGTGGCGTACTCGTCGAGCAGTTCGTAGCGGTGCTTGAAATGCTCGTCGCCCGGCCACAGGCCCATCTGGTCGTACTCGGCCTTCTGCCAGCCGGTGACCAGGTTGACGCCGAAGCGGCCGTGCGAGATCGAGATCGATGGTCATCGCCATGCGCGCCGTCAGCGGCGGCGGCATGGTGAGGACGGCGACGGTGGCGATAGAGCTCGATGCGGCTGGTGATCGACGGCGAGGCCCGCCATCAGGGTGAAGGATCTCGAGATTGTCGTCCCAGTAGCGCGACTTGCCGCCGAAGCCGCGCAGCTTGATCATCGACAGGGCGAAGTCGAAGCCGTAGCGCTCGGCGCGCTGCACGACCTCGCGGTTGAGGTCGAAGCTCGGCGTGTATTGCGGCGAGGTCGACGGAGATCAGCCAGCCGTTGTTGCCGATGGGAATGAAGACGCCGATTTCCATCCTGCACCCCACGCGTGACCTGGTTCGTGCTGCAGTGCAGCAACTCCCATGCCACACGACTCGATCGAGCAATTGCTGGAGAAGCGGCGGCCGGCAGCCGATATCGGTCGCAGCGTCTTGCACCGATGGAGGCAATCTGCCCGTTGAACGCACCAGTGGTGCGGCGATGAAAAAGCTTCAGAGGGCGAGAATCGTTCCCGCAAATCCTGACGTAAATTGAGGCTGCACCGACCGGCTCACTGCGCAGCTTCGGTCGAGCGCGCGGCGTGGAAGCGGCTGACGGGCGCGGCAGGCCGAGATTCCGCGCAATGTCGAGGCTTCATACTCCGTTCTGAACAGGCCGCGTCGCTGCAGCTCGGGGATCACCATGATCGACGAAATCGTCGAGCGAGCCCGGCAGCCAGGCCGGCATGACGTTGAAGCCGTCGGCGGCGCCGTTCAGGAACCAGTGCTCCATCACGTCGGCGACCTGCTCGGGCGTGCCGATCGACCAGCACGTGGCCGCGCGGGCCGGCATTCAGCAGGCAGAGTTCCCACAAGGTGAGCTTGTCGCGCCGCGCCGCCTCGAGCAGCAGGCGCTGGCGGCTGAGCGGGCCGTTGGTGTCGGCCATCTCCGGCACCGGTCCGTCGCAGCGGCAGCTTGTCGAGGCCGTGCACGCCGATCGTGTGCTCGAGGATCGCGAGGCCGACGGCGGGCTGGATCAGCGACTGCAGGTAGTCGAATTTCTCCTTGGCCTCCGACCTCGGTCGGCGCCACCACCGGATAGAAGCCCGGCATGACCTTCACCTGGTCCGGCGTGCGGCCGAAGCTGCGGCAGGCGCGCCATGACGTCGGCGTAGAACTCCTTGGCCTGCTCGAAGGTGGTCTGCGCCGTGAAGACCAGCTCGGCGAGGCGGCGCGGCGACGTCGCGGCCGGTGCCCGAGGCGCCGGCCTGCACCAGGACCGGCCGGCCCTGCGGCGAGCAGGCGACGTTGAGCGGCCCGCGCACCTGGAAGTGCTTGCCCTTGTGGTTCAGCACATGCAGCTTCGACGGGATCGAAGAACATGCCCGACTCCTTGTCGCGGATGAAGGCGTCCTCGTCCCAGCTGTCCCACAGGCCGTTCACGACCTCGGCGAACTCGATCGCGCGGTCGTAGCGGTCGGCATGGCGCGAGATGCTCCTCGCGGCTGTAGTTGCAGCGCGTCGCCCTCGTTGTTGGAGGTGACGAGGTTCCAGCCGGCGCGCCCGCCGCTGATCTGGTCGAGCGAGGCGAACTGGCGGGCGAGCGTGTAGGGCTCGTTGTAGGTCGTGGTCGAGGTGGCGACGAGGCCGAGATGCCTGGTCACCGCCGCGAGCGCCGACAGGATGGTCATCGGCTCGAACTTCACCACCTTGCCCATGCGGCCGCGCGCATCGGCGCTGCCCGACAGGCTGACCGCGGCGCTGTCGGCCAGGAACAGGAAGTCGAACTTGCCGCGCTCGGCGGTCTGGGCCACCTCGACCGCCTCGGCGAAGCTGGCGCCCGACTCGGCATGGGCACCGGGTGGCGCCAGGCGGCGACATGCTGCCCGGTCTCGTGCACGAAGGCACCGAGGTGCATCATCCGGCGATTGCTTTGTGAGGGCACGCCCTGCTCTCCCGTCTGGAACGCCAGACAGTGGCCCAGAGATCACGCAAGTCCTATGCCCCCGGAACCCGGCGGGACCGGGATTCGCTTCCGCGCCCTCGTCGGCCCTATGATGGCGGCAACGACAGGCCACCAAGGCCGCTACCAGGGAGACGCCATGTACAGCTACATCGCCCGGAGGCTTGCCTTCGGCGCGCTGACGGTGGTCGGCGTGTCGATCATCGTCTTCGTGGTGATGCGCATCCTGCCCGGCGATCCGCTGGTCGCGATCTTCGGGCCGGAGGGCTTCACCAAGCTCACCGACGAGCAGCGCGCCCACTACATGGCCGAACTCGGGCCTGAGCGATCCGCTGTGGGTGCAGTACCTGCGCTGGGTGACGGACATCGTCCGCGGCAATTTCGGCCGCTCGTTCTTCCGCTCCGAAAGCGTCGCCGACATGATCCTGCGGCGCGGACCGCTCACCGCGCGAGATCGCCCTCATCTCGGTCGTGCTGTCGTGGATCGTCGGCATCCCGGTGGCGATCGTCAGCGCGCTGCGGCCCAACAGCGTCGGCCGACAACGCCGCGCGCTTCGTCAGCATCCTGTTCCTCGCCGTGCCGGGCTTCTGGCTCGGCATGCTGATCGTGCTCGCCCTGCTGTTCTGGTTCGGCTACCGCGCGCCGATGGCCGGCGTCGCGTTCTTCACCGACCCGTGGCCAATCTGCAGATCGTCATCGGGCCGGCGATCGTGCTGGGCCTGGGCCAGGCCGCCTATATCGCGCGCATGGGCCGCTCGAGCCTGCTCGAGGTGATCCGCGAGGACTACGTGCGCACCGCCCGCGCCAAGGGGCTGAACAGCCGCCTGGTGATCGCGCTGCACGCGCTGCCCAATGCGCTGCTGCCGGTGATCACGCTGTCGGGCGTGCTGCTCGGCTTCGTGCTGGCGGGCTCGATCCCGGTCGAGCGCGCCTTCGGCACGCCGGGGCTCGGCTACGCCATGTTCCACGGCGGTGAGCGAGCGCGACGTCTTCGTCATGCAGAACCTGGTGTTCCTCTATGCCGTCGTGTTCGTGCTGCTGAACATCGCTGGTCGACGTCACCATCGCCTGGCTCGATCCGCGGATCCGCCTGCGATGACCGCACGCCGACCGACCTGATCCGCCGCCGACCGTACGCCGCCGCCGGCCGTCGCGCTCGCGGCGCATCGGCGCGCGGCTTCGTCGCGCTTGTCCGCCGCGCGCCGCTGTCGGCGTTCTGGGGCGTGATCGCCGCGCTGATCATCGCCATGGCGGTCGCCGCGCCGGTCATCGCGCCCTATCCGATCCGCTCAAATCGGACTTCCGCGCCATGCAGAAGCCGCCCGAGCGAGGCGCACTGGTTCGGCACCGACCAGATCGGCCGCGACACGCTGAGCCGCGTCATCTACGGCAGCCGCGACGTCGCTCACCGTGGCGCTCGGCGCGGTGCTGTTCGGCACCACGCTGGGCGCCCTGTGGGGCCTGGCCTGCGGCTATTTCGGCGGCCGCTTCGACATCGTCGAGCCAGCGCGTCATCGAGTTCCTGCAGTCCTTTCCCGACCTGATCCTGGCCATGGCCATCGCCATGGCGCTGGGCGGCGGGCATCGGCACGGTGATCGTGGCCATCGCCATCACCCGCATCCCGTTCGGCGGGCGGGTGATCCGCTCCGTCGTGCTGTCGCTCAAGGAGATGCAGTACGTCGAGGCGGCGCGCGGCATCGGCGCCTCGCACATGCGCCTGATGTTCCGCCACATCCTGCCGCAGTGCGTGGCGCCCTACCTGATCCTGGCGACGACCCATCTCGGCGTCGCCATCGTCATCGAGGCCTCGCTCGGCTTCCTGGGCGTCGGCATCCCGCCGCCGACGCCGACCTGGGGCAACATGCTGGCCGATGCGCTGAACGCCGGGCCTGGTGCCGCCGTGGTGGCTGGTGCTGTTCCCGGGCTGCGCCATCACCCTCACCGTGCTCGCCTTCAACCTGCTTGGGCGACGGCATCCGCGACATGCTCGACCCGCGGCTGCGCAGGGTCGGTGTAGACTCTCGCACCGAGGCGATCCTGAGCACGCCGCGGCGTGCGTCTCGAAGGATAGCTCGTCGAGACCTACGAGCCGGCCCGAGCGGAAACTTCAATCGCCGCCGTCATGCAGATGGCACGACGCCCAGTGCGCCGGGCATCACCTCGCGCAGCGCCGGCACGTCGGTCTGGCAGCGCGGCATGGCGTAGGGGCAGCGGGCGTGGAAGTGGCAGCCCGACGGCGGGTTGATCGGGCTCGGCACGTCGCCCGTCAGGATCACGCGCTTGCGGCTCGCGCGCGCTGCCTTTGGGATCGGCACGGCCGACAGCAGCGCCTCGGTGTAGGGATGCAGCGGCATCTCGAACAGGCTCTGCTTGTCGGTCATCTCGACGATGCGGCCGAGATACATCACGGCGACGCGGTGGCTGATGTGCTCGACCACCGCGAGGTCGTGGGCGACGAACAGATAGGACAGCTCGAACTCGTCCTGCAGGTCCATCAGCAGGTTGATGATCTGCGCCTGGATCGACACGTCGAGCGCCGACACCGGCTCGTCGCCGACGATCAGCTCGGGCTTGAGCGCCAGCGCGCGGGCGATGCCGATGCGCTGGCGCTGGCCGCCGGAGAATTCGTGCGGATAGGAGTTCATCGCCTCGGGCCGCAGCCCGACGCGCTCGAACAGGGCGGCGACGCGCTCGCGCGCGCTCGCGCCGGCGTGCCGATGCCGTGGATGATCAGCGGCTCGCCGACGATCTCGCCCGCCGTCATGCGCGGGTTCAGCGAGGCGTAGGGATCCTGATAGATCATCTGCATGCTGCCGCCGGTAGGGCAGCATCGCCTGGCGCGTCGAGCTGCGTGATGTCCTCGCCGTCGACGCGTGATCGTGCCGTCGGTCGGCTCGAGCAGCTTCAGCAGCGTGCGGCCGACCGTCGACTTGCCGCAGCCGCTCTCGCCCACCAGGCCCAGCGTCTCGCCGCGGCCGATCGTGGAACGACACGCCGTCGACCGCGTAGACCTGGCCCGACACGCGCGAGAAGACGCCCTTGTGGATCGGGAAATGCTTCTTGAGGTCCGTCGACCTCGAGCAGCGGCGCGTCATGCCGCCCTCGCCAGCAGCCGGTCGGCGTGCCAGCAGGCGATCCAGTGGCCGGGCCGGTGCTGCTCGAGCGGCGGCAGCACGGCGCGACACTCGATCGCTGGCCAAGCTGCAGCGCGGCGCGAAGCTGCAGCCCTGCGGCAGGTTGAACAGCGACGGCACCATGCCCTTGATCTCGTTCAGCCGCGTCGCCGGCGCGCCGCTGCTGCGCCGCGGTGTCGAGGTGCGGGATCGAGCCCAGCAGGCCCTTGGTGTAGGGATGGCCCGGACTGTCGAACAGCTCGGCGGCGTCCGCCTCCTCGACCTTGCGGCCGGCATACATCACCACGACGCGGTCGGCGTTCTCGGCGACCACGCCCATGTCGTGGGTGATCAGGACGATGGCGGTGCCGAAGGTCTCCTGCAGCTCGCGCATCAGGTCGAGGATCTGCGCCTGGATGGTGACGTCGAGCGCCGTGGTCGGCTCGTCGGCGATCAGCAGCTTGGGATTGCACGGCGAGCGCCATGGCGATCATCACGCGCTGGCGCATGCCGCCGGAGAGCTGGTGCGGATAGGCGTGCGCGCGCCGCTCCGGCTCGGGGATGTGGACGCGGCGCAGCATCTCGACGGCGCGGTCCCAGCGCGTCGCGCTTGCGCGACAGCCCCTGGTGCAGCGCGACCGCCTCGGCGATCTGCTCGCCCGACCGTGTAGCAGCGGGTTGAGCGAGGTCATCGGCTCCTGGAAGATCATCGAGATCTCGTTGCCGCGGATGCGCTCCATCTCGGCCTCGCTGAGCTCGAGCAGGTTGCGTGCCCTCGAAGCGGACGGCGCCGCCGACGATGCGGCCCGGCGGGTTGGCGACCAGGCGCAGGATGGAGAGCGCCGACACGCTCTTGCCGCAGCCCGATCTGCCCACCACGCCCAGCGTCTCGCCGCTCTTCAGCGCATACGAGACGCCGTCGACGGCGCGCACCACGCCGACCGGCGGTGAAGAAATGGGTCTGCAGGTCGTCGAGCTGCAGGACCGTTCGCGGCGGCTCTGCGGCCGGCGGCGCCCACGGTCCGCGGCGCCGGCTGGCGAGGATTCAACGCGAGACTCCTGAAATTACTCGTGTTAGTTTTGGCCCACAGAGATGGGCAAGCCATCTGAGCACATCGTGCTCGGTCTGCAAAGGCCAAATGCCAAAAGGCAAATTGGGAGGAAACGAAAATGAGTGAGTCAAAGTCCAAGCGTCCGGCAGTAAAGCGTCGCGAGTTCGTCACGGGCGCGGCGCGCCGCCGCCACCGTGTCCGCCTTGCCATGGAACGCCACTGGCGCAGGGCGTGCCGCATGCGAGTTCGACGGCTCGAAGTTCCAGCTCAAGGCGCCCGAGCCCAATGCCAAGTCGGGCGGCGTGCTGCAAGTACGGCATCACCATGCGGCCGCCGCACTTCGACTTCCATCAGTCGGGCACCATCAACAACCTGGGCAGCCCAGGGCTGCATGTTCGACAACCTGATCCGGCGCGATCCGCGCGACAGCGGCAAGACCATCATCCCCGATCTGGCGCATAGCTGGGAGATCGCCAAGGACGGCAAGACCTACACCTTCCACCTGCGCAAGGAGCGTGCAGTTCCACGACGGCGCCGAGCTGACCGCCGAGGACGTGAAGGCCACCTTCGACCGCATCGCCAAGCCGCCGGCAGGGCATCAGCATTCCGCGCAGCATGCTGTTCACAGTCGGTCAGCGAGATCACCGCGCCCGACAAATACACCGTGCAGTTCAAGCTCGCCGAGCGCCGCGGCCGGTCAACTTCATCATGTCGGCGCATCGCCAGCGGCTGGAACGGCATCGTGCGCAAGAAGACGCTGGAGGACAACCAGCTACAACCTGCGCAAGCGTCGTCGACATATCCCGGCACCGGCCCGTTCCGCAGCGCAAGCGCGGGTCGAGAACGAAGTCTGGGTGATGGAGAAGAACCCGAACTACTGGAACAAGGGCCTGCCCTATCTCGACGGCATCGAGTTCTATCACGCCCTGCCGTTCTCGCCCGAGCTCGGCTCGGCGATGCTGTCGGGCCGCGTCGACTATGTCCGCATGCACCGATCCGGTCACGGCGCGCAAGGCCAAGGCGACCGCCGGGCATGACGGCGACCGATTACTACCAGAGCGTCATCCAGGCGACCTGGATGAACAACAAGAAGAAGCCGCTCGACGATCCGCGGGTGCGCCGCGCCATGCATCTGGTGCTCGACAAGCCGGTGCTGGTCGACGTGGTCAAGGACGTCGCGCCGATGATGGTCGGCGGCTTCATCTATCCGTTCTCCGACTTCGCCACGCCGCAAGGCCGAGCTCAGCAAGCGGCTCGGCTACCAGGCCGGACCCGACGGCCGCGATCAAGGAGGCGCAGCGCGCTGATGGCGGCGGCGGGTTACGAGCAACGGCATCAAGGGGCTGGACTACCTGGTGCGCGAGGTGGCGAGCTTCAAGCTGTGGTCGCAGGCCATCCAGGCGATGCTGCAGCAGGCGCTCAACATCGCAGTGCAACCTGCGCACGGTCGTCGAGATCGGTGTGGTTCGACGACGTCGAGACCGGCAACTTCGACCTGGCGATCGGCGCCATCGTGTCGACCCTGCTCGATCCCGTCGGACTACTTCAATGCCTGGTACAGGCAAGGACGGGCCGCAGAACTACTCGTTCTGGGACAACAAGGAGTTCAGCGCGCTGTTGCCGCAGATCGACCGCGAGGTCGATGCCGAGAAGCGCCTGGCGCTGATCCGCCAGGCCGAAGCCATCATGGAGCAGGATCCGCCGCTGCTGCCGATCTCGTGGGAGAAGATCAACGACGTCTGGTACAACTACGTGAAGGGCCACAATCCGAACGAATATTTCGGCATCTACGACGTCGTGCGCTTCGACACGTTCTGGCTGGACAAGTAGCCGCCGGCTGCGCCATCACCGGGGATGCTGCACCTTATATTTCTCCCCGGCTCGAGCTCGATGGCGGCGCACATCGCCCTGCACGAAACGGGCGCGCCTTTCGAGGCGCGCCCGTTCGTCGTTCGCCAACAAGGACACGCGCACGCCGGAGTTCCTGGCGATCAATCCCAACGGCAAGGTGCCGACCCTGCTGGTCGACGGCCGCGCCGCTCACCGAGGTGGCGGGCATCCTGTTCTATCTGGCGCGCGCCTATCCCGAGGCTGAACCTGCTGCCGGTGGGCGATCCCGAGGCCGAGGCGCAGGTCGTGTCATGGATGTCCTTCATCGCCTCGGCCATCCATCCGGCGCGGCAGGCCAGGGGCTCGAGCACGCACGCGAGGTCTGGCTGGTCGCCGAGCAAGCGGCTGGGCAAGAACGAGTGGGCGGTCGGCGGCCGCTACTCGATCGCCGACATCCACCTGTTCCGCCTCTACTGGCGCTTCCGCGGCTCGCTCGACCTCAAGCCCGGCGAGTTCCCCAACATCGAGGCCCACTACGACGCGCATGATGGCGCGGCCGGCGGTCAAGAAGACGATCGAGATCGAAGAGAAGGTCGGCTACGACCTGCCGCGCGTAGAGCCGCTAGCGGACGCCCGTTGCAGCACCCGCCATACCTTCTCCGGCGTCACCGGCATGTCGATGTGCGTGACGCCGCAGCTCCGACAGCGCATCGACCACGGCGTTCATCACCGAGGGCAGCGCGCCGGCGCAGCCCGCCTCGCCGCAGCCCTTGACGCCCAGCAGGTTGGTCTTGCACGGCACCGGAATGGTTCTGCACCGACGAAGTCCGGCGCGTCCGGAGGCGCGCGGCAGGGCGTAGTCCATGAAGGAGCCGGTGAGCGGCTGGCCCTGCTGGTCGTAGACGCGTGCGCTCCATCAGCGCCTGGCCGATGCCCTGCATCACGCCGCCATGCGCCTGGCCCGTCGACCAGCATCGGATTGATGACCGTGCCGAAGTCGTTGACCATGAAGTAGCGCACCACCTCGATCTGCCCGGTGTCGCGGTCGATCTCGACCTCGGCGACGTGGCAGCCGTTGGGGAACGAGAACGGCGGGTTGTCCGAGATGTGGCTGACGTCGAGCGACTGCGGCACGTCGGGCGGCAGGCTGAGGCCCGCGCGCAGCCTGTCGGCCAGCTCGATGATGCCGACGCCGCGGTCGGTGCCGGCGATCGTGAAGCGGCCGCGCGGCGAACTCGATGTCGCCGGCCGAGGCCTCGAGCACGTGCGCGGCGATCTGCTTGCCCTGCTCGATCAGCTTGTCGCCGGCCTCGAGGAACGCCTGGCTGGCGACCAGCGCCGATTTCGAGCCGCCGGTGCCGCCGCCCACCTTGAGCTGGTCGGAGTCGCCCTGCAGCAGGCGGAAGCGCTCGAACGGGATGCCGAGCTTGTCGGTCAGCACCTGGGCGAAGGGCGTGGCGTGGCCCTGGCCGTAGTCGAGCGTGCCGCTCAGCATGGTGACCGTGCCGTCGGCCTCGAAGCGGATGCCGCCATACTCCTTGGCCGGCGGCGCCGGTGACCTCGAGGTAGGAGCCGATGCCGCGGCCGCGCAGCTTGTTGCGCGCCTTGCTCTCGGCCTTGCGCTTGTCGAAGCCCTGCCAGTCGGCGGCGACCAGCGCCTTGTCGAGCACGGTGGTGAACTCGCCCGAATCGTAGTTCATGCCCGACGGCGCCTTGTAGGGCATCTGCTCGGGCGCGATGTGGTTGCGCCGGCGCAGCTCGACCCGGTCGATGCCCATCTCGCGCGCCGCCGTGTCGATCAGCCGCTCCATGTAGTAGTTGCCCTCGGGCCGGCCGGCGCCGCGATAGGCGCCGATCGGCGTGGTGTTGGTGAACACCACCTTGGAGTTCACCTCCATCGCCGGCGTCCGGTAGACGTCGATGACGTTCTTCACCGCGTTGGTGGTCGCCGGCATCGGCGGATAGATGTAGGCGCCGGCGTTGCCGGTGCCGGTGAGCCGCACGGCGAGGAACCTGCCGTCCTTGTCGAGCGCCAGCTCGGCGATGCGCTGGTGATCGCGGCCGTGATGGTCGCTCAAGAAGCTCTCGGAGCGCTCGTCGGTCCATTTCACCGGCCGGCCGAGCGTCTTGCGCGCCAGCAGCAGCGGGCCGTACTCGGGATAGACCTGCGACTTCATGCCGAACGAGCCGCCGACATTGCCGGTCAGCACGCGCACCTTGTCGGGCGGCACGTTGAGCACGTCGCGGGCCAGACCGCCGCGCAGGCCCATCACGCCCTGGCAGCCGACATGCAGCGTCCAGCGCTCGCTCTTGGATCATAGGAGCCGATCGCCGAGCGCGGCTCCATGGCGTTGACGACGATGCGGTTGGAGACGATCTCGAGCCTGCGTGACGTGCGCTGCCTCGGCGAAGGCCTTCTTCACCGCTTCGGCGTCGCCGTAGTGGAAGTCGAGCGCCAGGTTGCCGGGCGCCTCGGCATGGATCTGCGGCGCGCCCGTCTTTCAGCGCATCGGCCGGCGTGGTGACGGCGGGCAGTTCCTCGATGTCGAGCTCGACGGCCTCGGCGGCATCCTTGGCCTGCACCGCCGTCTCGGCCACGACGCAGGCCACCGCCTCGCCGACGAAGCGCACGCGGCCCTTGGCGAGCGACGGGCGCGGCGGCGTCTTCATCGGCGAGCCGTCGCGCTGCGGGATGTTCATCGGCGCATTTGAGCGGCCCGAAGCCCGCCGCGTCGAGATCGGCGTGCGTCAGGATCGCCAGCACGCCCGGCATGGCGCGACGCCGCCTTGGTGTCGATGCCCTTCAGGACGCCGTGCGCGATCGCGGCTGCGCACCATCACGGCATAGGCCTGGCCCGGCAGGTTGATGTCGTCGGTGTAGCGGCCCTCGCCGCGCAGCAGCGTCGGATCCTCCTTGCGCGGCACCGGCTGGCCGACACCGAATTTCATCAACGCAAGGTCGGTGTCGTCGAACGCGTCCATGTACTACTCCTCCAACGCACAGCACATCTGTCATCCCGAGCGAAGGCTGAAGGATTCCTGTCGCCTTCGCGTCCTCCTAGCGATGACGAGATGACGCTGTTCACTTCAGCGGCGAATAGTTCGTCGGCATCAGCAGGGTCGAATGCATCTCGGCCAGCAGCGGCGGGCCCTTGGCGAGATAGGCCTGCCAGTCGGGATCCTTCATCGCAGCGCCGCGCGCCTTGAAGCGCTCCTCGAGGTTCTTGTAGCGCCAGAGGTGGATCCACTCGTTGGGCTGCGGGAACTCGCCAGTCCAGGCGCCCCAGATCTTCGAGTACTTGTCGCGGGCGGCCCGGACCTTCTTGAAGTTCTCGCCGTATTGCTGCGGCGCCGCCCAGCACGGTGCGGTAGATGCGCAGCTCGTAGACGTTGCCGGTGGTGCCGTCGTCGGGAAGGATGTCGACGACGGGGTTCATGAGCCGCAGGTCCTGGCGCTCGATCAGCGGGCGGATCACCGGGCACGTAGCCCTCGGTCCACGCCTTGTTCTTGGCCAGCTCGCCGCGCAGCCGCGAGCGTTCTTCGTAGCTGTCGTACTTCCACAGATGCCAGATCTGGTTGAGCGCGCCGAACTCGGCCGTCCAGTAGCCGTGATTGACGCCGAAGTTCTGGCCGCGCGCCGGCCGGCCGATCGTCTCGGCGGCCTTGAGATATTCCGGCATCTTGCCGGGCGTCAGCGTGTAGCAGCGAAGCTCGTAGACCATGTCGTTTCCTCCCTTCAAGGATGCGGGTTCTTGGGCGGATGCGCCCGCACCGCTTCCTCGTTGATGTCGGCGCCCCAACCGGGCCGGGTCGGCACGATCAGTTCGCCATTCTGGATGACCGGCGGATGCGTGACCAGATCGTCCTTCCAGGGCACGTCGTCGATATCGATTTCCATGATGCGGAAGTTGGGCATGGCGGCGCACAGGTTGGCGCTCATCAGGGTCGACATGTGGCCGTAGAAGTTGTGCGGCGCGCAGTTGATCTCGTAGGCCTCGGCCATGGCGGCGATCTTGAGCGACTCCAGCAGGCCGTTCCACGGCACGTCGATGATCGACGACGTCGATCGAGCGGTTCTCGAAGAACGGCCGGAACTGGCGGCGGCCGAACAGCGATTCGCAGGAGGCGATCGGCATCGAGGCGCGGTCGCGGATCAGCCGCAGGCCCTCGGGATCGTAGGAATCGATCTCCAGCCAGAAGAGATTGTAGGGCTCGCAGGTGCGCGCGACCTTGATGTAGCCCTCGGTTTTGAAGTTGAAGTTGGTGTCGAGCAGGATGCCCATGTCGTGGCCGGCGCCCTGGCGGAACGCCGCCAGCCCGTCGGCGATCGCCGCCAGCATCGCGCCGTCGGCGATTGAGCTCGGGATAGCCCGGCGCGCGCGCCGAAGCCCGGCTGGTGCATGTTGGGCGGGTCGAGGTCGAAGCGGAAGATGTTGGTCTTGAGCGCCTTGAAGCCGCGCTCCTTCACGTGCTTGCCGAGCTTCACCAGGTCGTCGAGCGAGCGCACCGGCTCGACGCCCATCACTCTCGGCGTTGCGGAAGCGGTAGCTGCCGCAATGCGACCAGTAGAGCGGCAGGCGATCGCGCACCGGCCCGCCGAACAGGGCGTAGACCGGAATGCCCAGCGCCTTGGCCTTGACGTCGAGCAGCGCGTTCTCGATGGCGGCCATCGCCTGCTGGTTCATGCCGCCCGGCGCCTGGCGGGTGATGGCGTATTGCCGCGTCATGATGCGCTCGATCGGCCGCGGGTCCTCGCCGATCAGGTCCTGCGCCATGCGGCGGATCACGGCGGTGAGGCCGGCGCTGCCGTAGCCCTCGTTGTATTCCGACCAGCCGACCAGCCCGTCGTCGGTGGTGATCTTGAGGAACGAGAAGTCGCGCCAGCCGGCGTTGCAATGCAAGATCCTCGATCTTGGCGATTTTCATGGTGTTTCCTCCATATGGCCGGGAGCATAGACCAAACCCGGCGATGTTCTATGCTCGCGGCGGGCGAGCGCCCGCCAGACCGGCGCCGACCGTCCAGGCGACGGAACGTCGTGCTGAACGTATTGAGGTATCGGCCGTTGAAATAGTCGGTGTTTCTCCCCTTTGCCGCCAGCATAGACTAGGCGGCAGCTACTGCGGAGAAACCATGCCTCTACGCGGCAAAGGAATGCTGATCGTCTTCAACGAGGTGAAGGCGCGCGACGAGCGCGATTTCAACGAATGGTACAACCGCGAGCATATCGACGAGCGCGTCAACCTGCCGGGCTTCCAGCGCGCCCGCCGCTATGTCGCCGTGCGCGGCCTCGCCGAAATATCTCGCGACCTACGAATGCGACCAGCGTCGGCGATCTCGCCACGCCGGGCTATCTCGCGCTGCTGGCCAACCAGACGCCGTGGACCCAGGCGGTGATGGCCCGCTTCACCCAGTTTCAGTCGCCTGACGCTGCGCGTGCAGGTCGACCTGGCGCACGGCGTGGGCGGCGCCGTCGGCCGCCGTGCGCTTCGTGCCCGATCCGCGCGAGCGCAAGGCGCTGGTGGCGTGGCTGCAGGAGACCGCCCTGCCCCAGCGCCATCGCGCGACCCGGCATGGCTGGGCGCCGCGGCGGCCGAGAACGATCTCGAGGTCGCCAATGCGCCGCTGCAGGCCAAGAGCATGGACCATCCGCGCGCCGACGAGGCCGAATGGGTGGTGCTGATGGAAGGCGCCGACGCCGGCGCGGTCGGCGCGGCGGCGCCGCGGGCGACGTTCAAGCTCGCGAGCCTGAAGCATTTCGGCGTTATCGGTGGCGCCGACCATCGGCACCTATCGGCTGCTGTTCGGCAATCAGCGCTGAGCACTGCGAACGACGCGCCGGCGATGACGCAAGTTTGACCTTCCGTTGATCGACCCTTCGCCTAAGGTCGCGCCGTGACCGCTCAGACAGAAAATCTTCTGGCTGCGCCTCGTGACGCTGGTCGGGCTCTGCCTGCCGGCGCTGGAGCTCGCCTGGCGCTGGGTGCACCGACGATCTCGGGCCGCGGCCGGTGACGGTGGCGACCCACGCCACCGGCGACTGGGCCGTCATCTTCCTGCTGCTGCTCGCTGGCGCATGACGCCGGCGCGGGCGCTGTTCGACTGGATGCCGCTGATCCATATCCGCCGCCGCATCGGCGTGGCGGCCGCGCTCTATGCCGGCGCGCACTTCCTGATCTACGTGCTCGACCAGAAATGGAACCTGATCGTGGTCGCCACGGAGATCGCCAAGCGCTTCTATCTCACCATCGGCTTCGTGGCGCTGCTGGTGCTCGTGGCGCTGGCCGTCACCTCGACCGACGGCTGGCAGAAGCGGCTCAGGCGCAACTGGAAGCGCCTGCACTGGCTGATCTATCCGGCGGCGTTCATCGCCCTGGTGCATTTCTTCATCCAGTCCAAGGTCAAGATCGGCGAGCCGGCCTTCGCCGCCGGCCTGTTCGCCTGGCTGATGCTGTGGCGGGTGCTGCCGACCAGCTGCGCACGCGCTTCACGGGCCTTGCCCTGCTGGCCGTCGGCGCCACCCTGGCCGCCGTCCTGTTCGAAGCCGCCTGGTACGGGCTGGTGAACGGCATCGATCCCGTCCGCGTGCTCGCGGCCAATCTCGACCCCGAGCTGGCGCCGCGGCCGGCCCAGAAGGTGCTGATCGCCTCGCTGCTGGTCATGCTGGTCGGTGGCGCTGCGCCGGCTGGCGCTGGCCGCAAACAGGCTCTGGACGAAGCGCTATATGCAGTCGACTATACCGGCTCCCTGAAAACGGAGGCTGGTATGTTGAAGAGACGGAGTTGGCTCGGCCTGGCGCGTCGCCTTGTCGTTCGCTGCCGGGCGCGGCCCAGGCACAGAACAACGTGGTGGTCTTCGCCGCGGCCAGCCTGAAGAACGCGCTCGACGAGATCGCCGCGACCTGGGCCAAGGACACCGGCAAGCCCGCGCCCAAGATCTCCTATGCCGCGAGCTCCGGCGCTCGCCAAGCAGATCGAGCAGGGCGCGCCGGCCGACCTGTTCATCTCCGCCGACCTCGACTGGATGGACTACGTCGCGGGCAAGAACCTGATCAAGGCCGACACGCCGCGTCAACCTGCTGGGCAACAAGATCGTGCTGATCGCGCCCAGGGATTCGAGGTCACGACGGTCGACGATCAAGCGGGCTCGACCTCGCCAAGGCGCTGGATGGCGGGCGGCTGTCGATGGCCAATGTCGATTCCGTGCCCGCCGGCAAGTACGGCAAGGCGGCGCTCGAGAAGCTCGGCGCCTGGAACGGCGTGAAGGACACGTCGCCCAGGCCGAGAACGTGCGCGCCGCGCTCCTGCTGGTGGCGCGCGGCGAGGCGCCGCTCGGCATCGTCTACAGCACCGACGCCGCGGCCGAGCCCAACGTCAGGATCGTCGGCGACCTTCCCCGAGGACTCGCATCCGCCGATCATCTATCCGGCGGCGCTGACCAAGGACTCGAGCAACGCCGACGCCAAGGCCTTCCTCGACTTCCTGCAGTAGCGCCAAGGCGCGGACCGTCGTTCGAGAAGCAGGGCTTCACGGTCCTGGTGAAGTCCGCCTCCGTCGACATGACGCCGGAGGAATGGACGGCGGTCAGGCTGAGCCTGCTGGTCGCCACGACGGCGACCGCGGCCAGCCTGCCGTTCGGCATCGCCATCGCCTGGCTGCTGGCGCGCGGCAGTTCTGGGGCAAGAGCCTGCTCGACACGCTGGTGCACCTGCCGCTGATCCTGCCGCCGGTCGTCACCGGCTACCTGCTGCTGATCTCGTTCGGCAGGCGCGGGCCGATCGGCGCCTTCCTCGACGAGCATTTCGGCATCGTCTTCTCCTTCCGCTGGACCGGCGCGGCGCTGGCCTGCGCGGTGATGGGCTTTCCGCTGCTGGTGCGCGCCATCCGTCTGTCGATCGAGGCGGTCGACACGCGGCTCGAGATCGGCGGCCGGCACGCTCGGCGCCAATCCGCTCTGGGTGTTCGCCACCATCACCCTGCCGCTCTGCCTGCCCGGCGTGATCGCCGGCGCCATCCTCGTGCTTCGCCAAGGCGATGGGCGAGTTCGGCGCCACCATCACCTTCGTCTCCAACATCCCGGGCGAGACGCAGACCCTGCCGTCGCCGATCTACACCCTGACGCAGGTGCCCGGCGGCGATGCCGGCGCGCTGCGGCTCACCCTGGTGTCGATCGCGATCTCCATGGTGGCGCTGCTCGGCTCGGAGCTGCTGGCGCGGCGCATCGGCGTCCGCCGGATGGCGGCATGAGCCTCGAGGTCGACATCGACCATGCGCGCGGGCAACTTCCGCCTCGACGCGCGCTTCGCCGCGGCGCCGGGCTGACGGCGCTGTTCGGCCGCTCGGGCTCGGGCAAGACCACCCTGGTCGATATCGTCGGCGGCCTGATCCGGCCCGATCGCGGCCGCGTCGCCGTCGACGGCCAGGTGCTGGTCGACACCGAGCGCGGCGTGTTCGTGCCCAAGCACCGCCGCCGCATCGGCTACGTCTTCCAGGACAGCCGCCTGTTCCCGCATCTCAGCGTGCGCACGCAACCTGCTCTACGGACGCTGGTTCGCCGGCGACGGCGGCGCCGCGGCCGACCTCGCCTCGGTCGTCGAACTGCTGGGCATCGGCCACCTGCTCGAGCGGCGTCCCGAGCTCGCTGTCGGGCGGCGAGAAGCAGCGCGGTCGCCATCGGCCGCGCCCTGCTCGCCCATCCGCGGCTGCTGCTGATGGACGAGCCGCTCGCCTCGCTCGACGAGGCGCGGCGCGGCCGAGATCCTGCCCTACATCGAGCGGCTGCGCGACGAGGCGGGCGTGCCGATCCTCTATGTCAGCCATTCCGTCGCCGAGGTCGCGCGGCTGGCGACCACGCGTGGTGATCCTGACCGAGGGCAAGGTGACGGCCGTGGGGCCGGTCGCCGACATCCTGCCGCTCGCCGACTCAGGCGATGGCGGCGCCGTGCTCGATGCCGTGGTGGCGCGCCACGACGAGGCCTTCCAGCTCTCGGTGCTGACCTCGGCGGCGGGCGAGCTGCAGGTGCCGCGGCTCAGCGCCCCGGTCGGCGCGCCGGTGCGCGCCTATATCCGCGCGCGCGACGTGATGCTGTCGCTGCAGGCCGCCCGAGGAGATCAGCGCGCTGAACGTGCTGGCCGGCACGCGTCGCCGCGATCGTGCCCAGCGCGAGCGGCGCGCAGGCCGATGTCCGGCTCGACTGCAACGGCGCCGCCCTGACGGCGCGCCTCACCGCCAAGTCGGTGCAGCGACTGGCGCTGGCGCCCGGCCGGCCGGTCTATGCCGTGATCAAGAGCGTGTCGTTCGAGCGCAGTTAGAGAGCGTCACGATGCCCCATCTCAGCATCCGCATCGATTTCGACCGACGAAGGCCGGCTGGGCCCGGGCAAGGTGGCGCTGCTCGAGCGCATCGCCAGCGAGGGCTCGATCTCCGCCGCCGGCCGCTCGATGAACATGTCCTACAAGCGCGCCTGGGAGCTGGTGGCCGAGATCAACCAGCAGCTTCACCGAGCCCTTGGTTGCCGCGCAGACCGGCGGCCGGACGGGCGGCGGCGCGGTGCTGACGGCGCGCGGCGAGGAGCTGATCCGCCACTACCGCGCCATCGAACGCAAGGCGCTGTCGGCCACCGCCTCGCACCTCAAGGCGCTTGCAGGCGATTTCCCGCAGCCGACGGCGGAAATAACGCGCTATCCTCGGCCGGGGAGGAACCGTCATGGCGAGGATAAAAGTCCGCAAGGGCATGCCGAGCGTCGCGATCACGCAAGGCCGAGTTCACCCGGCGCGCCCGCGAGCGCTTCTGTCGATCCCGCCTTCGATCCGCTGCAGGAGCGAGATCGGCAAGATCATCGAAGCGGCGTGGAACGGCTATCACGAGTATCGCAAGGCGCCGCGCACCAAGCGGGCCGGCCGCGCTACGCCGATCCCGACTACGAGCTGTCCGATCGACTGGATCCGACGTCACGCGACGCCATCGCCCGCGCCGAGCGCCGGCAGAAATCAGCCGGCGTCGCGCTCGCGCATCCTGCTGGTGAACGGCTCCTCGCGCAGCGACCAGACCTGCCCCGGCGAGATGTCCAAGACCTTCCGGCTGGTCGAGATCGCCCAGCAGCGTGATCGAGCGCGAGCGCGGCTTCGAGACCGAGCTGCTCGATCTCAGCCTGCTCACCTCGCAGTACGGCCGGCAGATCCTGCCCTGCAAGGCCTGCGTGTCGACCGCGCAGCCGCTCTGCCACTGGCCCTGCTCCTGCTATCCCAACCATGCGCTGGGCCAGGTCAACGACTGGATGGCCGAGATCTATCCCAAGTGGGTGGCCGCGCACGGCGTCATGATCGTGACACCGGTGAACTGGTATCAGGCGCCGTCGGGGCTGAAGGCGATGATCGATCGCCTGGTCTGCGCCGACGGCGGCAATCCCGATCCGACCTCGACCGGCGGCAAGGACCCGCAGAAGGCCAAGGACCTCGAGATGAAGGGCTGGAACTATCCGCGCCACCTCGCCGGCCGGGCCTTTCGCCGTCGTCGTGCACGGCGATGCCGCAGGCGCCGAGACGCTGCGCCGGATCCTCGTCGATTGGTTCAAGGACATGGGCCTGGTCTCGGCCGGCCATGCCGCCGAACTCGACCGCTACGTCGGCTACTACGAGCCCTACGCGTCAGCCACGACGCCCTCGACCGCGACCACGGCATTCCAGGAAGAAACGCGCAACGCCGCGCGTGCGCTGGTGCAGGCCGTGAAGCTGCTGCGCCGCGGCCAGCTCGCCGAGCCCGATGCCCACCTGCGCGAGGTTCGGCCCAAGTGAGGAAGTGATGTCGCCCCTGCTGTTGCCTTTCACACCACGCTTCATCGCGCTGACCCTGGCGAGCGTTGTCGACGCGTTGGCATTCGCCGCCGCTGGAGCCAGACGTGGGCCATGGCGAGCGCCGCTACGTTCCGCGCCGTGGCCTGAGCAGGGCCAAACCTGTTGCAGATCGGCCGGGCTTGGCCCAGCAATTGGGACAACGCAAGAGAGGAAAACGCCATGACCGCCCCATTCGACTTCGCGCCGCTGCTGGCGCCCGGCACGCCGCCGCCCGCCGTCAAGTGGAACGGCTTTCCCAAGTACAATTTCATCGGCGGCCACAACGACGCCAAGCACGTGCCGGTCGACGCCCTGATCGCGGCGGCGACGGCGGTGCTGAAGCGCGAGGGCGCCTCGCTCGCGACCTACGGGCTGAACAGCGGTCCGCAGGGCTACCGGCCGCTGCGCGAGTTCCTGGCCGGCAAGCTCAAGGGCCATGCCGGCATCGCCTGCTCGGCCGACGAGATCCTGATCACCTCGGGCTCCGGCGCAGGGCCTCGACCTGGTGAACAACCTGCTGCTCGCCAAGGGCGACACGGTGCTGGTCGAGCAGGAGACCTATGGCGGCGCGCTGACCAAGCTCACCAGGCTCGGCGTCAACGCGATCGGCATCCCGCTCGACGAGGAGGGACTGCGGCTCGACCTGCTGAAGCAGAAGCTCGAGGAGCTGAAGACCACGGGCATCAAGCCCAAGTACATCTACACCATCCCGACGGTGCAGAATCCGACCGGCGCCATCATGGGCGAGGCCCGCCGCGCCGAGCTGCTGAAGATCGCCGCCGAATACGGCGTCATGATCTTCGAGGACGAGTGCTATTCCGACCTGATCTGGGACGGCAAGCGGCCGCGCTCGCTCTACGCCATGGCCAACGGCGAGGGCGTGATCCATATCGGCTCGTTCTCCAAGTCGATCGCGCCGGCGCTGCGGGTCGGCTACATCGTCGCCAAGTGGGACATCCTGAGCGCGCATCCTCGGCCTCAAGCAGGACTGCGGGCACGGGCGCGCTCGAGCAGATGGTGCTGGCGGAGTTCTGCAAGCAGCACTTCGCCGACCACGTGCCGAAGCTCAGCAAGGTGCTCGCCGCCAAGCTGCAGACCCTGCGCGAGGCGCTGGCCGAGCAGTTCGGCACCGCCGCCGAGTTCGGCGACCCGCCGGGCGGCATCTATCTCTGGATCAAGCTGCCCGACAATGTCGACACGCGTGAAGCTCGCGCAGGCAGCCCTGGCCGCCGGCGTGTCGCTCAATCCCGGCCCGGAATGGTCGACCAACAAGGACTACGCGCAAGCTGCCGGCTGCGCCTCTGCTTCGCCAATCCCGAGCCCGAGACCATCAAGCAGGGCGTCGCGGTGCTGGCCGAGGTCTGCCGCCGCGAGTTCGGCGTGCCCGCTGCGCAGCGCCAACGTGGATCGGGCCTGACGACGCCGCTGCAGGCGTCTTAGTGTCGGCCGGCCTTTACAGGGCATCGCCCGCGGCGGTTCGCGCCGGCAGTCTGGACATGCCATCGCGGTCGATCAGGCCGAGACGGCGCAGTCTGAGTTCCAGTTCCGGCGACGGCCGGCGCTGCAAGATGCTGCCGTCGATACTTCGCAGCGCCGCAAACTCTTCGTTGGTCAATGATACGTCTGATCATGCTGAGCCGTGGCCCCCAACGGTGTCCTTTGATGTCGCAGTAAGGACCGAATCGTCAGCGCTGACCTGTCCTGGCATTCGCCCTCAGAGCCGGCGATCACGATCCACAGCACGCCGAAGCGGTCGGTCACCATGCCGAACTTCGAGGCGAAGAAGGTCTTGGTCGAGCGGCATCTGGACCTGGCCGCCCTTGCCGACGGCGTTGAACAGCTTGTCGGCCTCGGCGTCGTTCGCCGCGTTGAGGGTGAGCGCGAAGCCCTGGAAGGACGGCTTGCCGGTGCAATGGCCGTCGGAGGCCAGGATCTGCGTGTCGCCGACCTTGAAGCGCGGCGTGCATCACCTTGTTCTCCGAGCCGGGCGGCATCATGCCGGGCTGGCGGCTTGTCAGGGCTTTCGCTGAAGCGCATCATCATGTCGACCTTGGCGCCGATCGCGCCCTTGTAGAACTCGAGCGCTTCCTCGCACTTGCCGTCGAAGAACACGTAAGGCTGGACGTTCATGACTTTCTCCTTGTCAGTCGTCGATGGATTGGTAGGCCGAAGTCCAGAAATCGCGTGAACACGCGCGGCGGCTGGGGCGAGTCCATCATGCGCTGGGTCATCAGGATGCCGACCATGTCCTCGGCCGGATCGAGATGGCCCGACGTGCCGTAGCCGCCGTCCCAGCCGTAACGCCCGGGCGTGGTGCAGAGATCCGTGCGCCGCGTGACGACGGCGCCGCCCATGCCCCAGCTCGCGCCATGGCCGAAGAACAGCTCGGTGCCCTGCTTCTGCTCCGGCGTGAGCTGGTCCGACATCATCAGCTCGACGGCGGGCCGCGACAGGATGCGCTCGCCTCCGTGCCGGCCCTTGTTCAGCATCATGCGGCAGAAGGCGAGATAGTCGTCGACGGTCGAGACCAGGCCCGAGCCGCCGGCGGCGAAGGCGGCGGCCTGCTCCAGCGGCTGTCGCGGGCGTCGTCGAAGAAGGTGAGCTCCTTCTTCTTCGGATCCATCATGTAGGCGCTGGCCAGCCGGTCGAGCTTGGCCGCCGGCACCTGGAAGCCGGTGTCGCGCATGCCGAGCGGCTCGAACAGATGGTCGCTGCAGGAAAGTCGCCGAACGACTGGCCCGACGCGCGCGCGATCAGCACGCCCAGCACGTCGGAGCCGGTGTGATAGAGCCAGCGCTCGCCGGGCTGATAGATCAGCGGCAGGCTGCCCAGCCGCTTCATGAAGTCGTCGGCCGACAGGTCGAGCTGGTCCGGGACCGGGCGCGAGGCCGGCCTCGGCCATCGCCTTCTGGATCGGGATGCCTGGCCGGCCAGACCATCACGGCGCCCATGCCGAAGGTGAAGGTCAGCAGATCGCGCAGCGGTGATCGGCCGCTTGGCCGGCACCGTGTCGTCGACCGGCCCTTCGAGGCTCTTCAGCACGCGGCGGTCGGCGAGCTCGGGCAGCAGATCGTCGACCGGATCGTCGAGCCGGAGCTTGCACTGCTCGACCAGGATCAGCGTCGCCGCCGCCGTGATCGGCTTGGTCATCGAGGCGATGCGGAAGATCGTGTCGCGCCGCATCGGCGCGTCGCTTTCGAACGACTGCGCGGCCGATCGCCTCGACATGGGTCTCGCCGCGCCGGCTCACCAGCGCCACCAGGCCGGGCATGTCGCCGCGCGCGACGTGGCCGGCCAGCGCGTCGTGCAGGCGCGCCAGACCGCGTCTTCGACAGCGCGCCGCTGCTCATCGGCTTCCTCAGTCGGCAGTGATGAAGTCGCGAAGCGCTCCAGGCAGCTGGTCCAGCCGCCCTGGTGGTCGAGGCGCGCCGCGTCCGACTCGAACGCGGTGTGGCGCAGCGTGAGCCGGGTGCGGCCGCCCAGATCGGCGAAGGTCACCGTCACCAGTGTCTCGGGATCGACGATGCCGGCAGCCTTCGGTCGATGTAGGTGAAGACCAGCCGCTCCGGGCGCCGCGATCTCGCGATAGACGCCATGCTTGGTGACGACGGTGCCGTCGGGCGCGCGCATGCGGCGACGCCAGGCGCCGCCCGGACGCACGTCCATCTCGCAGGACGAGCGGCGTGAAGTCCTGCGGCGCCCACCAGCAGCGATGCCTGCCGGACATCGGTCCACGCGGCGAAGACACGCTCGCGCGGCGCCGCGAACTCGCGCGTCAGGACGAGTTCGCCCGCGACCGGCTTTGCAGACAACGTTCATGGGTTCCTCTGGAATTCGGCGTCGATCGACGATCTCGATCGCATCGCCCAGAAGCGGCGGCAGGCCGAAATCGACGGGATTGATGCTGGTGCGGGCGTTGACGCCGATGCGCGGCTGGCCGGCGAAGCCCTTGCCGGCGCCGACCAGCTCGACGTCGAAGGTCACCGGCTCGCGTCTTGCCCATCAGGCTGAGCTGGCCGTCGACCTTGCCGCTGCGCGCAGCTCGGTCTGCCGGAACGCCGTCGAGACGAAGGTGGCCTCGGGAAAGCTGCGCGACTTCAGGAATTCATCGCCCGCCAGCTGCTCGCCGAAGCCCTTGACGTTGGAGGTGATCGACGCCGTCTCGACCTTGGCCGACAGCGAGGCGTCGGCGGTGTTGGCGGGATCCCAGCCGAGCGTGCCGCTCAGCCGGTCGAAGCGGAAGATGCTGTAGGAGTAGCCGAGGTGCGACACGCGCGCGATGACCGACGCGTGGTCGGGGTCGAGCGTGTAGGTGCCGGCCGACGCCTGCTTGTAGTCGGCCTCGCCCATGTAGACGCCCGGCGGCAGGCCGGGCGGCGGCGCTGACTGCGCCAGTGCCGGCGGCAGGACCAGCCGCCAAGAGCAGCAGCAGCAACGGCACACGAGAGGCGCTCGCCGCGCCGGGACGCTCCCGTCGCTCATCATCCACTCCGTTGATTGCGTTACTGCTTTTCGGCAGCGGTCTTGAGATCGGCGAGGCCTGCTTCGAAGTCCTTGCCGATCATGGTGTCCATGTTGAAGAACGATGCCCATCACCTTGGTGATATAGGCACTGGGTCCATAGATCGCCCAGGTGACCAGCGTCGTGTCGCCCTTCGGCTCCAGGGTGAACTCGGCCGTGTTGTGTGCGCCTCGAACGGCTTGAGGAAATCGAGCTTGATCACGACCTTGTTCGGCGGCGAGCGCCTCGAGGATCTCCATGCGTCCCTGGCCGACATTCTTGTCGCCGTCCCAGTCGTAGGTGGCGCCCTTGCCGGCCGTGACGGCGCCGAAGGAGCGCTTCATCGCCGGATCGCTTCTTCTCGTAGGGCGACCACGCGGCCCACGCCTTGAGATCGTTGATCAGCGGGAAGATCTTGTCCGGCGGCGCCTTGATGCTGGCCGTGCGCTGGACGCGGAACGGATCGGGCTTGGTCGAGGCGTAGATCAGGATGCCGGCGATCACGACCAGGACGACCACGACGATGATGGCGAGGGTCTTCAGCATCGATGGAGCCTTTCGTGGATTACTTAACCTTGGAGTTAAGTATTAGGAAGCGACCGCTCGACCTGTCAACCTCACTCCGACAGAGGTCACTCGACAGTGCAGAACGATCGTGATCATTCTCAACACGGTGTCGCACCGATCGTGCTAGTCACGAAAGCATCATGATCGATATCCGCGCCGGCCGTCCGGCCACTCTCGCGCCGAACGGCATGGTGACGCAGCCCGCACGCGCTGGCCTCGCAGGCCGGCGCCGAAATGCTGCGCGAGGGCGGCTCGGCGATCGACGCCGCGGTCGCCGCCAGCGCCGCCTCTGTCGGTCCTCTACCCGCACATGACGGGCATCGGCGGCGATGCCTTCTGGCTGATCTACGACGCCGCGCACAAAGGCCGTGCGCTACATCGATGGCGGCGGCCGCGCGACCTCGCGCGGCACCGTCGAGGCGTTCGCAAAGCGCGGACTCGACGAGGTGCCCTATCAGCGGCGCGCTGCCCGGCACGCTCACCGTGCCCGGCGCCGGTCGCGAGCTGGAGCATGGCGCACGCGGCCTACGGCCGGCTGCACGCTCAAGCGCTGCCTGGAAAGCGCGATCGGCTATGCGCGCGACGGCTTTCCGGTGACGGCGCGGCTCGCGCATTGGCGCGACCTGCGCGCGCCGGAGCTGGCCAAGAGCCCGGAGGCCGCCGCGATCTTCCTCGAAGGAAGGCGCCACGCTCACCAATCCCGACCTGGCGCGCACCCTGGAGGCGATCGCCAGCGACGGCTGGTACGGCTTCTACGACGGCGAGGTGGCGCGCGAGCTGGTGCGCTACTCCGATGCCAACGACGGCTTCTTCACGCCGGACGATCTCAAGGCGCAGGTGGCGCGCTGGGGCGAGCCGATCAAGGGCACCTACCGCGACGTCACGATCTACGAGACGCCGGCGCCGACCCAGGGCTTCGCCGTGCTCGAGATGCTGAACCTGCTCGAGCCGCTCGAGCTGCACCGCAAGCCCTTCCTCGGCGCCGACTACTGTGCATCTGATGGTGCAGGCCAAGCAGCTCGCCTACCACGATCGCGACCAGCTATCTCGCCGACCCGCGCTTCGCCGACGTGCCGATGGATCGGCTGATCTCCAAGAAATATGCCGACGAACGGCGCGCCCTGATGGACCCGGCCCGCGCCGCTTCCGTGGGACCGCATTCCCTCCTACGGCAGCCTGGCCGGCGACACGGTCTACATCGCCGCCGTCGATCGCGAGGGCAACGCGGCATCGCTGATCCATTCGCTCTATGGCGTCTTCGGCGCGGCGGTGGTCGCCGGCCGCACCGGCGTGGTGCTGCAGAACCGCTCCGCCTACTTCTCGCTCGATCCGAAGAGTCCCAACAGGGTCGAGCCCGGCAAGACGCCGCTGCACACCCTGATCGCCTCGCTCGCCTTCCGGAACGACAGGCTGTGGGCCGTGCTGGGCTGCATGGGCGCCGACGGGCAGCCGCAGATCCACATGCAGGCCTACGTCGCCATGATCGACCACGGGCTCGACATCCAGCAGGCGCTGGAGACGCCGCGCTTCCTGTCCGGCCGCTTCGCGCATCGGCGAGGCGCGCGACACGCTGCACATCGAAGGCCGCTTTCCGCCGGCAGACCATCGCCGAGCTGGAGCGGCGCGGCCACATCGTCAATCGCTGGGCGACTGGAACGAGACCGGCGGGCCACGCCCACGGCATCACCATCGATCCGGTGAGCGGCCTTGCTGGCCGGCGGCGCCGATCCGCGCAGCGACGGCGAGGCGATCGGCTACTGATCTGAGCGGCTACTGATCAGGTCGGCTGACTGATCAGATGACCGCGAAGCCCTCGTAGCCGTTCTTCACCACGGCCTCGCAGCGTTCGATGTAGGCCGGGAAGCCGCCGATATAGGGCATGAACACGCGCGGCTTGCCGGGGATGTTGGCGCCGACGTACCACGAGCTGCAGGTCGAGCGCAGCGTGCCGCTGGCCGCGTCGCCGACATGGCCGACCCAGGCCTCCTCGGCCTCGCCGCTGGCCTCGATCAGCGTGGCGCCGCGCGCGCGCATGTGCTCGATGCACTCGGCGATCCATTCGACGTGCTGCTCGATCGACGGCAGCATGTTGGTCAGCACCGACGGGCTGCCCGGGCCGGTGATGGTGAAGAGGTTGGGGAAGCCCGCCATGGTCGAGGCCGAGATAGGTCTTCGGCCCCTCGCTCCACTTGTCCTGCAGCGAGCGCGCCGCCGCGGCCGCGAATGTCGACCCTGAGCAGCGCGCCGGTCATGGCGTCGAAGCCGGTGGCCAGCACCAGGCAATCGAACGCTGTAGTCCTTGCCCTTGGCCCGCAGCCCGTCGGCCGTGATGCGCTCGATCGGCTCGTCGCTCACATCGACCAGCGTGACGTGCGGCTGGTTGAAGGTCTCCCAGTAGCCGGTGTCGACGCAAAGCCGCTTGCAGCCGATGACGTTCGTCGGGCGTCAGCTTCTCGGCGAGCTCGGGATCCTTCACCACCTCGTGGATCTTGGCGCGCACGAAGTCGGCCGCCGTCTTGTTCGACTCGGCGTTCAGCAGCAGGTCGGAGAACGAGCCCATGAAGCCGAGACCGCCGTAGTTCCAGCGCTCCTCGAACAGGCGCCGGCGCTCGGCCTCTTCGCGTCTCGACCGCCGAGGCCGGATTGAAGGCGAAGTCGATGCCGGCCGGCATGGCTCTTGGCGCGGCGGCGCATGGCGTCGATAGTTCGCCTTGACGTCGCTGCACATAGGCCGGATCGAGCGGCTTGTTGTGCGCCGGCACGGTGTAGTTGGCGGTGCGCTGGAACACGGTGAGGTGCGCTGGCCTGCCGGGCGATGATCGGGATCGACTGGATCGCCGACGAGCCGGTGCCGATCACGCCCACGGTCTTGCCGGTGAAGTCGACGCCCTCATGCGGCCAGTTGCCGGTGTGATAGGTCGGGCCCTTGAAATCTTCGAGGCCGGGAATCTTGGGCGTGTTGGGCGAGGACAGGCAGCCCATCGCGGTGATGACGAAGCGGGCGGTCACGCGGTCGCCCTTGTCGGTCTCGACCGTCCAGGCGTGTCGCCTTCTCGTCGAACGTGGCCTGGGTGACCCTGCGTCTCGAACCGGATGTCGCGGCGCAGGTCGAAGCGGTCGGCGACGTGGTTGGCGTAGCGCAGGATCTCGGGCTGGGTGGCGTAGCGCTCCGACCACTCCCACTCCTGCTGCAGCTCGGGCGAGAACTGGTAGGAGTACTGCACGCTCTCGACGTCGCAGCGCGCGCCGGGATAGCGGTTCCAGTACCAGGTGCCGCCGACGCCCTTGCCGGTCTCGAACACGCGCACCGTGAAGCCCTTCAGGCGCAGGCGGTGCAGCATGTACATGCCGCCGAACCCGGCGCCGATGACCACTGCATCGAAATCCGTCGACATACTTCCTCCGGATCCAAACCGAGACTTGTGCGATCTTAGTGCGACAGAGGAGGTGACCGCGCAAGCCTTCCTGTGTCACCTGTTGTCGCGGAGAGAACCGCAGAATGGCCGACGCCGACTATCCGGCAAGCTGGTATGCCGCCACGCGAGACTCGAGCCCCGATCGGCCGCCGCTTTCGGGCAGGATCGAGGCGGATGTCGCGGTCGTGGGCGGCGGCTTCGCCGGCCTGCACACGGCGCGGCTGCTGGCGATGCGCGGGCAGCAGGGTCGTGCTGGTCGAGCGTCGGCGCATCGGCTGGGGCGCCTCCGGCCGCAATGGCGGCTTCGTCGGCGCGGGCTTCGCCGAGCGGTCGGGCGCGCTGATCGACAAGCTCGGGCTGGATCACGCGCGCCGGCTCTACGCCCAGTCGCAGCGCGGCGTGGCGATCGTGCGCGACGCCATCGACGAGCATGGCGCGGCCCGACATCCGCATGGGCAGTCAGCGGCAAGCTCACGGTCTCGCGCACCGACCAGGGCGCAGGCTTCGCCGACCGCACGCGCGCGCTTGGCGGACAAGCTCGGCGCCAGCTTCGAGCCGTGGGAGACCGCGCGCGTGCGCGCGCTGATCGCCAGCGAGCGCTATCACCAGGCGATCCACGATCCGCAGTCGTTTCACATTCATCCGCTCAATTTCGCGCTGGCCCTCGCGCGCGACATCGAACGACGCGGCGGCCAGGTGCATCGAGCGCAGCGACGCGGTCGGTCTGGAGCGGCAGGGCGCTGTCTGGCGCCTGCGCTGACGCCGGACGGCGAGATCGCGGCGCGCCATGTCGTGCTGGCCGGCAACGCCGATCTCGGCCGCGTCCAGCCGCGCATCGCCCGCGCCGTCCTGCCGGTGGCGACCTATGTCGCCGTGACGGCGAAGATCGGACCGAAGCTCGCCGAAGCGATCCGCTGGCCGGGCGCGATCTCCGACACGCGCCGCGCCGGCGACTACTACCGCATCGTCGACGGCGACCGCCTGCTGTGGGGCGGCCGCATCACCACCGACACGCGCGAACCGCCGCGGCTGCGCGAGATGATGCGAGGCGACATCCTCTCGGTCTATCCGCAGCTCGGCGATGTGCAGATCGACTATGCCTGGCCCGGCATCATGGGCTATGCGCCGCACAAGATGCCCCAGGTCGGCGAGATCGAGCCGGGCCTCTGGGTTTGCTCGGCCTTCGGCGGCCACGGGCTTGCCCAGACGGCGGCAGGTGCCGATGCTCGTGGCCGCCGGCATCGCCGGCGAAGACGACCGCTGGAAGCTGTTCCAGCCCGTTCGGCACGGCGATGGGCCGGCGGCCCGCTGGGACGTGATCGCCACGCAGCTCATCTATTGGAGCCTGCAGGCGCAGCGACTGGTGGGACGAGAAGCGGCAGGCGAAGAACGCGGAGAAGCTCAGGACATGATCAAATCCAGGATCGGCGATTCGCCCAAGCGGCGCGAGGATGCGCGCTTCGTCACCGGCGGCGGCGCCTATCTCGACGATCTGCGCTTCGACCGGCTGGCGCACGCCGTCGTCCTGCGCTCGCCGCATGCGCATGCCTGGATCCATGCCATCGACGTCGCCGCCGCCAGGCGCGCACCCGGCGTGCTGGCCGTCCTGACGGCGGCCGATGCGGCGGCGGACAAGCTCGGCCCGCTTCGTCCCTACGCCGAGGCCAACGTGCAGACCGGCGAGCCGTTCACCTTCGCGCCCCAGCCGCTGATCGCCGACGGCAAGGTGCGCTTCGCCGGCGAGCCGGTGGCGCTGGTCGTGGCCGAGACGCATGCCCAGGCGCTCGATGCCGCCGAGCTGATCGTGGTCGACTACGAGCCGCTGCCCGCCGTCACCTCGTGCGAGGCCGCGCGCGCGCCCGGCGCGCCGCTGATCTCCGACGAGGTGCCGGGCAATGTCTGCATCGACTGGCGCACCGGCGATGCCGCCGGCGCCGATGCGGCCTTCGCCAAGGCGCGCGCATGTCGTCGTCCTGAAGCTCGACAACCACCGCATCGTCATGAACCCGATGGAGCCGCGCGGCTGCGTCGGGCAGTTCGACCCGGCCAGCGGCCGCTACACGCTGCACGTCTCGAGCCAGAACATCCACATCAACCGCAACCACTGTCGCGCGCGCGCTGGGCGTCGAGCCCGACGGACGTGCGCTTCATCGCGCCCGACGTCGGCGGCGGCTTCGGCGCCAAGAACTTCGCCTACGCCGAGCATGTCCTGATCCTGTGGGCGCGCCAGGCGCACCGGCCGGCCGGTGAAATGGATCGCCAGCCGCAGCGAGGTGTTCCTGGCCGACCACGCCGCGCGCGACATGCAGGCCGAGGCCGCGCTGGCGCTCGACGCCGCGGGCAAGTTTCTGGCGCTCAAGGTCGCCAGCGTCGCCAATCTCGGCGCCTACATGGCGGGCGCCGGCGGCGGCGTGCAGACCTACCAGTACGTCCATCTGCAGGGCACGGTGTATCGCATCCCCGCGATCGCGCTCCATGTCGTGGCCGTGCTCAGCAACACCGCGCCGATCGGCGTCACGCGCGGACCCGGCTTCGCCGAGACGGTGAACATCCTGGAACGCCTGATCGACGCCGCGGCCCAGCAGCACGGCTTCGACCGCGCCGAGCTGCGGCGCGCATCAACATGGTGCCGGCCGACGCCATGCCGATGACCAACAGCTTCGGCTTCCAGGTCGACAGCGGCACCTTCGCCGAGACCTTCGACCAGGCGCTGGCGCCGTGCCGACCTGATGGGCTTCGCCGACACGGCGCCGGCAGAGCGAGGCGCGGGCAAGCTGCGCGGCCTGGGCTTCGCCTATCACATCAAGGGCACCGGCGGCTCGCCGGACGAGAATGTCGACATCCGCTTCGAGCCCGACGGCACGGTGTCGCTGATCACCGGCACGCAGCATATCGGCCAGGGCCACGAGACGACGTTCCCGCAGATCCTCGCCCATCGGCTGGGCGTGGCCAACGAGCGCATCCGGCTGCGCCAGGGCGACACCGACCTGATCGTCGGCGGGCGGCGGACACGGCAGCTCGCGCGCGACCTACATGGGCGGCACCGCGATGTGGCGCGCCTCCGACGAGATCATCGCCAAGGGCACCGCGCTCGCCGCCGACGCGCTGGAGGCGGCCGAGGCCGACATCCGCTTCGAGGACGGCCGCTTCGTCGTCTCGGGCACCGACCGCGCCATCGGCCTGCTGGAGGTCGCGGCACTCGGCGCGCGACGAAGGGCAAGCCGCTCGACACCTATCACGCCTGGAAGCGCGAGCACCTGACCTTCCCCAACGGCGCCCATGTCGTCGAGGTCGAGATCGACCGCGACACCGGCGCGCGTCAGCGCTGGCGCGCTACACCGCGGTCGACGATTACGGCGTGCTGGTCAACCCGATGATCGCCGTCCGGCCAGGCGCATGGCGCGATGGCGCAGGGCGTCGGCCAGGCGCTGCTCGAGCACGCGACCTACGATCCGCAGTCCGGGCAGATGGTGGCCGGCTCGTTCATGGACTACGCCATGCCGCGCGCCGACGACCTGCCGTCGTTCGATCTCGGCTTCAACGGCACGCCCTGCACCACCAATCCGCTGGGCGTGAAGGGCTGCGGCGAGGCGGGCGCGATCGCGGCCTTCCCGGCCATCGCCAACGCCATCCTCGATGCCCTGGCGCCGCTCGGCGTCAAGGACTTCGACGGACCGGCGACGCCGGCGCACATCTGGCAGGCGATGCAGGTCGGCACGATGAGGCGCCAGTGCGCCGGCGACGGCGCGCAACCGCGAACCCATCCTCGACGTGCTGCGCGCAGCACCTGCCGGCCGACGGCCTGGTGCTCGGAGGTCGCCAGCGGCTCGGGCGAGCACGTCGTGCATTTTGCCGAGGCGCCTGCCCGCCCTCGTCTTCCAGCCGAGCGATCCCGAGCGAGCCGCGCCCGCGCCAGCATCGACGACTGGGCGCGCACGCTCGGCCTCGCCAACGTGCGACCGGCGCTGTCGCTCGACGCCGCAGTCGGACGCCTGGCCGGTCGAGCCGCGCCGACGCCGTGCTCTGCTGCAACATGATCCATATCGCGCCGTGGTCGGCGGCGACCGGACTGCTCGCCGGCGCCGGCCGTCTGCTGCCGGCCGGCGGGCTGCTTTATCTCTACGGCCCCTATCGCCGCGGCGGCCGCCACACCGCGTCCAGCAACGCCGCGCTTCGATCGCGACCTGCGGCGAGCGCAACCCGGCGTGGGGCGTGCGCGATCTCGAGGACGTGGCGTCGTCGGCCGGGAAGAACGGCTTCGGTCCGCCGCGAGATCGTCGAGATGCCGGCCAACAATCTCTCGCTCATCTTCCGGCGGCGTTGAGGCCGGTTTATTGGCGTCCTCTGCGGTGGCATTCCGGGGTGGGATGCGGTAACGCTTGACGCCAGTATCGCGGGGAGCGTCGTCGGAACCATGTTGAATCGCAGCCTGATCCTGCTGCCCTTGTTGGCCGCCGCGGTCGCCACTGCCTTGGCCGGCTGCAAGCCCGAGAACAAGTTCCAGCCGCCGCCGCCGCCCGAGATCAGCGTGGCCAAGCCGTTGCAGCAGCAGGTCACGCCCTACGAGGTGCTGACCGGCAACACGGTGGCCTTCAACACCGTCGACCTGGTGGCCCGCGTCGAGGGCTTCCTGACCTCGATCAACTACACCGACGGCAGCCTGCGTGAAGAAGGGCGACCTGCTCTTCGTGATCGAGCAGACCATGTACCAGGCCAAGGTCAAGGAGGCCGCAGGCCGAGCTCGATTCGGCCAAGGCCCAGCTCGTTGAACGCCGAGGCCGAGTTCACCCGCCAGGAGACGCTGCTGCGCCAGAACGTCACGGCGCAGAACACCTACGACCAGGCCAAGGCCAAGCGCGATTCGGCGCGGGCCAACGTCGAGAACCAGGAAGGCAACCTCGTCATCGCCCAGACCAACCTGGGCTACACCAGCGTCACGGCGCCGTTCGACGGCGTCGTCACCAAGCATCTGATCTCGGTCGGCGAGCTGGTCGGCAACGGCGTCGCGACCAAGCTCGCCACCATCGTCCAGCTCAACCCGATCTACGTCGAATTCAACATGAGCGAGCAGGACGTGCTGCAAGATCCGCGACAATCTCGCAGCCACCGCCTGACCGTCGAGGAGCTCAGCCAAGATCCCGCTCGATATCGGCCTGATGAACGAGGAAGGCTTCCCCACCAGGGCTTCCTCAACTACGTCTCGCCCGAAATCGATGCCAACGACCGGCACGATCCTGGTGCGCGGCCTGTTCAACAATCCCAACCGCGACCTGCTGCCGGGCTTCTTCGCCCGCATCAGGGTGCCGATGGCACTCGCCGCCAAGCCGGTCGCTCCTCATTCCCAACCGCGTCATCGCCGAGGACCAGGCCGGCAAGTACGTGCTGGTCGTCAACAAGGACAATGTCGTCGAGCAGCGCCGCGTCACGACGGGCCAGCTGCTGGTCGGCGGCCTGCGCGTGATCGCGACCGGCCTCAACGCCGACGATCGCGTCGTGCTGACGACCAGCGGACGAGGCGATCCCGGGCGGCAAGGTCGTGCCCAAGGAAACCGACCATCGCCGCCGCCGCCCGCCGGCGCCAGCGTCCAAGTGAGCCGGCACGGATGCCCAGCGATGATTTCCGCGTTCTTCATCAATCGGCCGGTCCTCGCCAACGTGCTGGCGATCGTCATCGTGCTGATCGGCGCCGTCGCGCTGGCCACCCTGCCGGTCGCCCAGTATCCCAACATCGTGCCGCCGACCGTGCAGGTGACGACGACGCTATCCGGGCGCCAGCGCGCAGACCGTCGTCGACAACGTCGCCCTGCCGATCGAGCTGCAGGTCAACGGCGTCGAAGGCATGATCTACATGCAGTCGACCAGCACCGACGCCGGCACCTACACGCTGACCGTGACCTTCGCAGATCGGCACCGACCTCGATTTCGCGCAGGTGCTGGTGCAGAACCGGCGTCAGCGCCGCGCTGGCCTCGCTGCCGGCAGTCGGTGCAGGCGCAGGGCGTCGTCGATCCAGAAGAAGTCGACGTCGATCCTGCAGATCGTGTCGCTGACCTCGCCGGACGGGCGCTTCGACAGCCTGTACCTGAGCAACTACGCGACCATCAACCTGGTCAACGAGCTGTCGCGCCTGCCGGGCGTCGGCAACGTCAACGGTGCTGGGCGTCGGCCAGTATTCGATGCGCGTCTGGCTCGATCCGCAGAAGCTCTACACCTTCGGCCTGACGCCGGCGGCGGTGAGCCGCGTCGTCCAGGAGCAGAGCCAGCCGGTGACGGCGGGCCAGGTCGGCATGCCGCCGGCGCCCAAGGGCCAGGACTTCCAGTTCACCGTCGACGTCCAGGGCCGCCTCAGCACGCCCGAGCGAGTTCGGCAACATCATCGTCAAGACCGCCCAGGGCAACGGCGGCCGCATCCTGCGCCTGAAGGACATCGGCGCGGATCGAGCTCGGCGCCCAGACCTACGCCCAGACCTTCAAGCTGAACGGCAAGCCGGGCGCCGGCATCGCCATCTACCAGCTGCCCGAGGCCAACGCGCTCGACGTCGCCACCGCGCGTCAGCGCCAAGATGGCCGAGCTCAGCAAGACCTTCCCGCGGGCCTGGCCTACGACGTGCCGTTCGACACCACCGAGCTTCGTCAAGACCTCGATCAACGAGGTCTTCATGACCCTGATCGAGGCCGGCATCCTGGTGCTGATCGTGATCGTGATCTTCCTGCAGGACTGGCGCGCCATGCTGGTGCCGGCGACCACCATTCCGGTGACCATCATCGGCGCCTTCGCCGCCATGGCGGCGCTCGGCTTCACCATCAACACGACGACCATGTTCGGCATCGTGCTGGCGATCGGCATCGTCGTCGACGACGCGATCGTGATCGTCGAGGGCGTCGCCCGCCACATCGAGCGCGGCATGTCGAGCCACGACGCCGCCATCAAGGCGATGGACGAGCTGTTCGGGCCGGTCATCGGCATCACCCTGGTGCTGATGTCGGTGTTCCTGCCGGCGGCCTTCGTGCCCGGCCTCACCGGCAAGATGTTCGCCCAGTTCGCGCTGGTCATCGCCGCCACCGCCTTCATCAGCGCGATCAACGCCGCGACGCTGAAGCCGACCCAGTGCGCGATGTGGCTGCGGCCCGCGACGCCGCCGGAGAAGCGCAACTTCTTCTTCCGCGGCTTCAACAACGTCTACCAGCGCGTCGAGAACGGCTACGCCCGGCTCGATCGGCGGCATGGTGCAGCGCAGCGGCCTCATGGTGCTGCTGGCCTTCGTGCATGGCCGGCCTCGGCGGCTGGGGCGTCGCGCGGCTGCCGACGGCCTTCATTCCCAACGAGGACCAGGGCTACATGCTGATCGGCCTGCAGCTGCCCGACGGCGCCTCGCTGGAGCGCACCGACGTGGCGCTCGACCAGGTCGAGCGCCATCGCCCAGGCGACGCCCGGCGTGCGAGCAGGTCGTGGCGATCTCCGGCATGTCGGTGCTCGACAGCAACTCGGCGCTGGCCAATGCCGGCGTCGCCTACGTGATCCTCAAGGACTGGGGCGTGCGCGACAAGCAGAAGGGCCAGGACCTGCGCTCGATCGTCATGCACATCTGCGCCGCGACGGTCCAGGCGCTGCAGGACGGCCGGGCGTTCTCGCTGGTGCCGCCGGCCGATCCAGGGCATCGGCAATGCCGGCGGCTTCCAGATGCAGGTCGAGCAGCGCGACGGCAGCTTCGACTACGTCAAGCTGCAGAACGCCACGGCCAACCGTGATCGAGCAGGCCAGCACGCAGTCGGCGCTCGCCAACCTCGTCACGTCGTTCCGCGCCGGCGCGCCGCACGTCCGGGTCGACATCGACCGCTCCAAGGCCGAGACCCTGAAGGTGTCGATCGGCGAGGTCTTCACCACGCTGCTCGTCCTATCTCGGCTCGGCCTACGTCAACCAGCTTCAACAAGTTCGGCCTCAGCCTGCAGGTCTTCGTGCAGGCCGATCTCGCAGTACCGCACCAAGCCCGACGACATCCTGCAGCCTGCAGGTGCGCAACGCCGACGGCCAGATGGTGCCGATCGGCGCCCTGGCCGAGCTGCAGCCAGGCCCAGGGCCGCCGCTGATCAGCCTCTACAATCTCTACCCGTCGGCCGCGATCGTCGGCTCGCCGGCGCGGGCTTCAGCTCCGGCGAGGCGCATCGCGCTGATGGACGAGATCGCCAACACGCACCCTGCCGCCGGGCACGGGCTACGAATGGACCGCGATGTCCTACCAGGAGAACATCGTCGGCAACCAGATCTGCTCTACGTCTTCGCGCTGGCCATCCTGCTGGTCTATCTCTGCCTCGCCGGCCAGTACGAGAGCTGGATCGCGCCGCTCGCCGTGATCCTCGCCGTGCCGCTCGCGCTGATCGGCCCGGCCGTCGCGCTGAGCGGCGTCGGCCTCGCCAACAACCTCTACACCCAGATCGGCCTGATGCTGCTGATCGCGCTCGGCGCCAAGAACGCCATCCTGATCGTCGAGGTGGCGCGCGAGGCCCGCATGGTCGACGGCAAGCCGATCGTCGAGGCCGCGGTCGAGGCGGCGCGCACGCGCTTCCGGCCGATCCTGATGACCTCGTTCGCCTTCATCCTGGGCGTCGTGCCGCTGGTGACCGCGACCGGCGCCGGCGCCAACGCCCGCATCTCGCTCGGCCTCTGCCGTGTTCAGCGGCATGATCGCCTCGACCTGCCTCGCCGTGCTGTTCGTGCCGTCGTTCTTCACCGTGCTGCAGCGCTTCGAGGAGCGGGGCAAGACCTGCAAGGTAGTGCCGAAGGAAGCGGCCGCCGGCACGTCGCCCCTGACGAAACATTGGTCGCCGCGCCGGGGCCACCATGGATGCTCGTGCAAATGGATGACTGTGCACTGGCATGATTGCCGAACTTCGCGTGTGCCGGCAGAAGCCAAAATTGCGCGCGATTGTCGGTCCCAGATGTCTCGCCGCATGCCCATAATCTGTCGCGTCTCGCGCGGATGAACTATGTCGGATCGCTCGACGCGCGTCACGCGACATGGCGGACCTCATCGCCGCTTGCTACGAGCGAGGATGCTGCCGCTCAGGATGACATCGAGGTGATTTGCCTCTACGCGGCGAGCCCCGCGACGTGCAGCCCCTCGACAATCAGATTGCTGTAGGTTTGCGGCAGCGGCGGCAAGCCGAGCTGCACCTCCGAGACCGTGAGGTCCGGATAGTCGTTCGCGCAGGCAGCCAGGCTGCGACTGCGCCTCGGCGCCGGCGCCGCCAAACACATAGGCCGGACACAGGGTGCGATGGACCCAGACTGGCCGAGGGATGCGCGAGCAAGCGCGCGCTCCTGCCAATGGGCGGCCTCGAGATAGCGGCCGGCGTGGAAATGCGCGCAGCCGATGCCCGACCAGGCTGTTGAAGGCAAGCGAGTCGTGCGGCGCGAGGTCGAGCGCGATCTTGAACCGCTCGATGGCCGAGTCGGCATCGCCCTTGTAGACGTCGATCCAGCCGCTGCGGCTCCACGCCCGACGCCGAGCCGCCGTCGACCGAGAGCGCCCTGCGGATGACCAGGTCCGCCGTCTCGACGTCGTGGAGCAAGGTGAGGGCGTTGCCGAGCACGGCAAGCGCCGTCGCATCGCGCGGCGAGGGCCTGTGCCTTGCGCGCCAGATCCGCGCTGCAGCGCGCGCTCCTCCAGCGGAGTCCGCGGTGAAATGATAGACGACGCGCTGGACGCGGCGCCCAGGCGGCGAGCGCCGGTGGCCAGCGCATGGCTGGGGTCGCGCATCAGTCGCGCGCGTCCAGCAGGTCGAGGGCGCGCGCATTGCCCTCCGCATCGAGCGACAGAACGCCGGGCATGGCCCGCAGCGTCAGGTCGTGCGGGCTGAGCTCGCCGTCCGGCTTGCTGCTGGGCGCGATCGATCTCGGCAAGGCGCAGGCAGGGCTGAAGGGCCGCGGCGATTCGCGTGGCGAGATGCTCCGCGGCGCCGAGTCCTCGCCGATGGCGCCATCGGCGCAGTGCGCCCACAGGTGACGGCCCGTATCGACCTCGATCAGCCGGAGGGTCAGGCGCGTCTGCCAGCTCCGATCCGCGCATGACGCCGGTCAGACGGTAGCGCGCCGATCTCGGCTGGCTGCGCGACGGACAACGCCGGCCCGCGCCAGCGCGGTGGCGAGCTCGTCGGCAACGAGGCGGGCGATCTCGCCATTCTCCGGGCTGGCCTCGATCGGCTCGAGGACGACGGTCAGGCCGATCGCGGCCGGACGTGCAAGAACGACGGCATCGACGCCAGGACGCCGGTGAACACGGCTTGCCGCTTCAGGGTCTGGGACGGCGTTTCGCCGTAGCGGCGGCGGTACTCGATGGAAAACCGCCCGCAATGCGCAAAGCCGCAGCGCAGCGCGAGGTCCATCACTTTGGCATCGGGCAGGCTCTGCAGGCAGCTCGCGGCGCGCGCATTCGAACCGCAGGTCGCGCAAGCGCGACGCCGGGCGCCTTGCCGAGAAAGACCTTGAACTGGCGCTGCAGCGTCCTGCTCGGACATGCCGGCCGCCGGCTGCCAGGTCGAGCACGCTCCAGTCGCGCCCGACGTCGGCGCGCATGGCATCGAGCGCGCGCCGTACGCCGCGCGGCAGCGGGGGCTCGAGGGCTTCGAGGATTTGTCGTAGTTCAGAGCATTTTTGAGCGGCCGGACACATACCGACTTCGACGGCTGGTGAGCGGTGAAAATTTCGTCACACTCGGGATAGCGGTGTCGCGAATTGGATAGGGGTCGGCAAGCCCGGGCCCTAGGTTCCTCCCGCAATTCGCGCATTTCAGCATCAGTGCAGGAGCAGACAATGGCAGGTTTATTCGCAGTCCTCTACGGCATCGGCGCCTACGGCGCTCGGTCTCGCTCTCCCTGCTCTACGCCATCGGCTTTGTCGGCAATCTGGTCGTTCCGAAGTCGATCGACTCGGGCACGGCCGGACCGCTCCTCGAGAGCCTGGTCGTCAACACGCCTGCTGCTCGGGCTGTTCGCCGTCCAGCACAGCGTCATGGCGCGGCCGGGCTTCAAGCGCTGGTGGACGCGCCTCGTGCCGCGCTCGATCGAGCGCAGCACCTACGTGCTGTTCGCCGAGCCTCGTGCTGCTGCTCCTGTACTGGCAGTGGCGGCCGATCCCCGAGCCGGTCTGGACGGTGCAGACTCCGATCGCCGTCGCGGCCCTCGACGCGATCTTCTGGCTCGGGCTGGGCGCCTGCTGGTGTTCGTCAGCACCTTCCTGATCAGCCATTTCGAGCTGTTCGGGCTGAGCCAGGTCTTCTGCCCGCCTGCTGGGCAGCGGGCTGCCGGCGCCGCAATTGCACACGCCGCTTCTCTATCGCGTCGTCCGGCACCCGATCTATCTCAGCTTCCTGCTCGCGCTTCCTGGGCCACGCCATCGATGACCGCCGGTCACCTGCTGTTCGCGGTGGCGACCACCGGCTACATCCTGATCGCCATCCAGCTCGGAGAGCGCGATCTCATCGCGATGTTCCGGCGACCAAGTACCGCCGTTACCGCCGGCAGGTCGCCATGCTCGTTCCGCTGCCCGGCCGCAGGCTGGTCGATCAGACGACGAGCCTTCTCGCCGCGGACTCTCGAGGGAGCCGCGAGGCCACTGATGTCATGATAAAGAGCGAGCGCGGATCCATCGACTACGACGAGTGCGGAGACGGGCCCGACCGTCGTGCTCGTGCCGGGATCGTGCAGCACCGGCGCCGCGTGGCGGCCCATCATCGCCAGTGGGCAGAACGGCTTCCGCTGCGTGACGACAAGCCTGCTCGGCGTATGGCGGCACAGCGGAACGCCGCACCGCCCGGGATGCCGATATCTCATCACGAGGCCGAGATCCTCGAAGCCGGTCGTCCGCCGCGCGGCCTGCGCCGGTTCATCTCGTCGGCCATTCGTTCGGCGGCCTGGTCGCGCTCGCCGTCGCGCTCCGGCAATCAGGTGCCGTTGCTGAGCCTTGTGATCATCGAGGCGCCGGCGGCCGGAACTGCTGCGGCACGCGGAGAGCACCAGCTACTACCGCGCCTTCCGCGAGATGACCGATCGCCTATTTCGCTGCGTTCCACGCCGGCAGAAGGCGGCGATCGAATCGGATGATCGATTTCTACGGCGGCGCAGGCGCTCTCGCCTCCTGGCCGGAACGGGTGCGCGTGCCTACGCGGTCGAGACGACGGCGGTCAACATCCTCGATTGGGCCAGCGCCTATAATTTCCAGCTGACGCCAGGCTGTCTTGCGAACATCGAAATACCGACCGCTTGTCCTATGGGGCGGGGACAGCCATCCGGCGATGAAACGTGCAAAACGGGCTGCTGGTCAGTGCACTGACGAACGCATCGACCGTCACGATCGCCGGCGCCGCCCATTTCAGCGATTGCCACCCCGCCAGGCAGCCAGGCGCCGGTGATTGGTCGCCACGCCGCGCGGGCGGAAAACACCATGACCAGATCGACTGCCGACGCTCACGACCACTTGACGATGGGCCCGACGGCGTGCGTGAGGCCTTTGCACCGTCGGTTCACTTCTTCCCGGCGCTCGCCAGCTGGTTCTTGAAGAAGCCGATCGACGGCGAAAGGAAGTACTCGCCGCCGATGTTGCCTCGACGAACGTCTTGGTGATGGCGATTTCCTCTCACCTTGCCGTCCTGTTCGGCAGGTGAACACGCGCGGCCCTTGCCCTGGGCCAGGATCGGGTCTCGGCCGGGGCCATGTTGCGCGGCGTGTCTGCCTTGTTGACCCACTGGCGCATCAGGAACTCGAACTGGTCGCGACGATCAGCGGAGCTCTGAGCGCGCTAGGCAACGAAGAGCAGTTTCCCTCGTCGTCGTCGTCCCGGTCGACATAAATCGCGTGATCCCGCGGCCGCAGGATCAGCCGCGGCGGGTGTCACGTTCGTGCTTCAGGCCGGGGTTCCCGCGTCGCAGGGCCTGGTCGCGGGGGTTGACGCCAGTCGGATATGGGCCGCAAGCGGACGACAAGCCAAAAGCCGGCCCGGTCGTTTGCCGCCTGCGCCGCCGTGTCGCCCCAGGTGCTGAGCAGGCGCCTGCTTGTCGGCATAGGTAGGAAGTAGTTGAGACCGTCCCTGGTGGTCCTGACGCCCTTTTGTCGGCGCTATGCTGGCGCGACCGGCGTGCCACGACGCCCATCTCCTTCGACCAGGAGGGCTCCCAGCCGGTCGCACGCCCGGCGCCGTCTTCAGGCTGCCGGTTTTTGGCCCAGCGCCAAAAGCGGTGTCCTCGACGCACCAGCTTGAACACATCGAGGATGCTGCCGCGGGCGGCTTGATACACCATGAGCGAGCCATTCTCCGCCCACGTGCCGCCCCTTCGGCTGGTCCGCGTGGCCCGTAGGTCCCCGCGGGTTGTTCCAGATTCTGCCGGCCATGGCGGGCTGGAGACGAAAATGCGCCCCGGCCAGCACGCAGCCGACTGCCGGTGCCGAGAAGTCGAGCCGCAGCGCATCGAAGGCCTTTGTCACCCTGGCGGGGTGCGCTCCTCGACGAAATCGTAGTGGGGTCCCTCTGCTGGCCAGCGCCCAGGCGTAGATCGCCGGAAGGGAAATGCAATGGCATCCTCGAGAACTGAACTGCTCGCGGCCCGCCTCCGGTGGAGAGGCGTTGACGTTGCCGAGGTCCTGTGCTCGTTCTTCATGCCTGAGTGGCAGGTCGGTTTCGGTTTCTTTCTCTCGCCCTCGAGTAGTATAATACGTAATCGCCTGAACCAGCGTGGGCAAC
>ERZ1370068.5210-contig-4242_pt1 | contig 53778 bp, 57 predicted proteins | sample MGYA00561227_ERZ1370068 | MGnify/ENA primary metagenome ERZ1370068 (study PRJEB38410, sample SAMEA6850437) | metagenome | study: Metagenomic assessment of the ecological functions of the soil: analysis of the soil microbiota associated with the... | reverse complement strand
TTTTCACGTTGCGCGCATATTGTTACGCAATTTGTGACGGTCAGGTGTCGCAGCCGCCGCCCGCTATCAGCAAATGGCGGATGAGCGAAGCCACAACTGGCGAACCCAAAGCCAGATTTGCGTCGTGAGACACCGGGCTGAATTTCATCGATTAAACCGTGGAGCCACGCCCAGTTCTCGCCGCGACGAAGCAGTTTTTTTCACTTTTCGTGGTGCAGGCTGACCGATCGTGGAGCGCTGGGTACTTAGAAAGCAAAAATTTCGTACTGCTCCTGGATTCGATCGATTTCGACCAGTAGCGGCGCCCGAAGACGGCGATCCTTCCGCCCGTGCCGCTCGTTGAAGGTCGCTGGGCGTAGCCGCCGTTCAGGTCGCGCATTCCCTTGTCCAGGCTGGGGAGCGGGCGTTTCCAGGACGAGGTGGTAGTGGTTCCCCATCAGGCAGCTGACGTGGATGCGCCAGCCGTATCGGCGCTCGACGCGCCGGAGGAGATGGAAGAACACCATCCGGTCCTCGCGGTCGACGACGATCGGGTGCGTGGTTGTTCCCGCGGCTCCCGACGTGGTAGTAGCCGCCGGCCACGAGGTCGACGGTGGGACGCCCCATCGCCCAGACCGTAGCGCCGCCCAGGAGCGGACTAGCGCCGCGCGCGCCTTTGAGCCACTCGTCAAGTCGGCTCCAGTCACGTGCCAGGCACGAGACTGGGGCGAATGCGTCGGGTCCCGCTGGGACGCGGCGACACGGGCGGTGGTACGCTGCGGTGGGGGCGCTCGCCATGGTTAGGCGGCGACTTTGGAGCGCTCGAGATGCTGGTGCGACGGCAGTAGTCGCGCTCCGCAGGGCGCGCGCTGGCACGGCTTCCCCTGCGCGTCGTCGCGCGGCATGCGTGCGTACGCCGCCGTCGAGTGCAGCGCCCCGACCTCGATCTGCTCCTCGATGAACGCGCCACCGCGGCTGGTCACGCCTTCCTTCACCGCCCACGCCACTTCGGCCTGCGCCGTGATCGGGAAGTAAGCGGCGGATGTCCTGAAGAGGGCCCGGTCCGGCTTGGCGAAGTAGAGCGGATCCTGCGAGCCGCTCCATCGTCTGCTCGCACTGCTCGACAGCACGGCGGCGGCGGTACTCGAGATGCAAGCTCCGGGGCCACATACGGGTCGGATGGCGTGTCCTTAATCGACCTGTAGATGGGCTCTCGAGTATTGGATACATGCAGGCTTGAAGCTGGGCGGTGTACTTCCTCGATCACAGTATCTCTAGCTAGCCATTAATCCCCCGCAAAGCTTGTTGACCCGCAGTAAACCGTCGTCAGGCCCGTGACTTCGGCGTGGAGTCTACAGGTCCAGGCGCCGTGTTACAAAGTCCGGATCCTCGGTTGCCTTCGCTGAGAACGGCTAGCGGCGTGATCTGCCGGACGTAGGCCGCCCCGAAACTCTTTGGAATTCGCCGCTGACTGGAGCGCCGCTGGCCGTCCGCCGCGGGACGAATAGATCCCGCTGAAGACCACGTAGTAACCCGGGAGTGGAGGCTCGAATAACGGCTCGAGTCTGAGGACCCCGACCTGGGGCAGCGCCGTGCCAGAGGTAAGGCAGACTTCCGGGCGCGCTCCAGGGCCAGTGATCTTCTCCACCGCTCTCCGGACATTGGGATCGACTTCCGAGCACTGACGGCGTGCCCACTCTGGCCCGCCAGTGGGCCAGGCCGTCAGATCGCCTGGACGGCGCGGCTCGCCGCCGCCGGTGGCGGAGCGGCGGGCGTCGACGGAGCGGCGCCCGGTCGTAGCGTCCCCGCGGGGACGGTCAGGCAGAGCGGCTGACTCGTGGGCCTGTCCTCTGGACGCAGTCGTCGGCGATGTAGCAGCGTTCCGCCGTGGGTTGCGACGATCGAGCTGTAGCTCGGCGCCCAGCATCCTGAGGTGAGGACTGATTTGCCGCCACACTGCTCCGGCGATCGCGAGAGACAGGAGAGAGCAGGTGACCGGGCCAGATCCCAGGTCCCCCAGGATACCTAACCAAAGCGCTGCAGTGGCCACGCGGCCGCGAGCCTCGCCAGATCAACGCCGTTGTCTCGCCACAGCCGAGTGCCCGCACCTCGGAGGCAGTACTTCCCAGATCAGCCGTGTGGGGCACCCGCAGCGAGGTTGCAACGCGTAGTTCTTCAGCTGCTCGCTCACTTCCCAGCGTCTCCTTGGCCGGTGCGGAAGAGACATCCGCTGCAACTCCGGCCTCTGGCTCCCACCGCTTTCCAGCGGCAGACGGCGACGTTGCAGAATCCCCGCGGTCGGCGGCCAGTGCGCCGCCGCAACCGCGGCGCAGCCGACCACGGGCGGCGTCGCCTACGCAGCCGGGCGCCCGCAGTTCGGCGCGGTGGAAATGCCAGCGATCCCCGGTGACGAGCGGCGTGACAATCGACGCCGACTTTACGATCGGCACCGCGCCGCCGGCGCTGCGCCCACGACGCACGGAAGCAGCCGGCGGCGAGCAGCGTGTCGAGCCCCTGCGGCGTTCGTCGAGGAGGCGACCAGCCCATCGTGCAGCGTTCGAGGATCACGTCACTGGCGGAATTGATCACGGCGAACGCCTCCGCATCATCCGCCCAGATCGCGCAGGCGCTTCGTCGGACGCGGAGCAGCGCTCGGCGTTCCTGCGGAGCTGCCCAGGGTGGAGGGCGACCGACGAGGCGGGCCTGCAGGTGGATGCGCGCCGCGCGACTGTGCGCCGTCCTCACGGCGAAAACGTGTGAGCAGCGATGGCCGCGCCACGCGAATCAATGTAAAGTAGCTGAGGTCTGGACGCCTCAGGCGTACGGCGAGGCGCCCGCGACCGAACCCGGCGACAAACACGATGAAGAGGATGACCACGACCGCGCCGATCGCGATGCCGAAGATCCAGTGGCCGACGAGCGAGGCCACGATCGCGACGACGACGAGCGAGAAGAGTCCGACCATCGGTGGTAGCGAAGAGGAGGTCGATCACGACAAGCCGGCTCTTCGGTCATCTCGCGGACGGCGTAGCGCGCCTCCTCGGGTATTGCCCGAACCTAGACTCCGCCGTACGGCATCTGGTCCGAGCGGAACGTCGCGCGCCTCGTTGACCGTGACGCCACCGAAGTCGAGCTCTTGCGCGGCCTGGAAGGCGGCTGTCGATGCTGCTCGTGAAGACTTCCCGCCTGGAGCCCGTATCAGCGTCCCGTTTGCGGAGCTCGATCGCCTCGTCGATGGAGTCGACGGCGGTGACTAGTGCACACCGGGCCGAACACCTCTTCGCAGGAAACCTCGTCGTCGCGGCCCGGATTTGCGATCACCGTCCGGCCCGGATCAGCTCACCGTCGCGAGTCGCCTCCGGTCGCGGACATCTCGCCGCTCGTCTTCCTGATGCCACTCGATGATCCGCTCGCGCGCGTCCCTCGTCGATGACCGGACCGACATCGGTCGCCTCGTCTGCAGGGTCGCCCACATCGTCAACGCGTTCACGAGTGGACGAGCTTCTGCAACGAACGCGTCGTAACGTCACGTTCGACATAGACACGCTGCACCGAGATGCAACTCTGGCCTGCGAATGCGAACGCGTTCTGGCTGACACCTTGGCGGCGGCCGCCGTCACGTCGGCATCGGCCGTGACGATCACCGGCGTCGCGTTGCCGAGCTCGAGATTGACGCGCTTCTTCGGCGCCGCGCTCCTTGCAGCTTCCAGCCGACGCCGCTCGAGCCGGTGAACGTGATCGCTTGCACGCGCTCGTCCTCGACCAGGACGTCGCCGATCTCGGCCGCCGGGCCCGACGAGCACGTTCAGCCAGCCCGGCCGGCAAGCCCGCCTCCTCCTCGAGCTCCGCGAGCAGCGAGCGCCGACAGCGGCGTCTGGCTCGCCGGCTTGAGCACGACGGCGCAGCCGGCGGCGAGGGCGGGCGCGATCTTGTGCGCGACGAGGTTGAGCGGGAAGTTGAACGGGCTGATCGCGCCGACGACCCCGATCGGACGGCGCAGCGTGAAGGCGAGCTTGCCCTCGCCGGCCTGGGCGGCGTCCATCGGCACCATCTCGCCGGCGAGCTTGCGCGCCTCGACGGCGGCGAACGTGTACGTCGACATCGCGCGCGCGGCCTCGACGCGCGCGGCCTTCAGCGGCTTGCCTGCCTCGTCGGAGATCAGCCGCGCGACCTCCTCGTGGCGCGCGGCCGAGCGCGCCCGCGACGCGGACGAGGATCTCGGCACGCTTGTGCGCCGGCAGCGGATCCTGCATCGCCGCGCTCGGCGGCGTCGATCGCGCGGCGCGTCTCGTCTGCGCCCGCCTTCGCCACACGCCCGACGACGTCGCCGGAGTAGGGCGAGCGCACCTCGAGCCAGTCGCCCGTCTCGATCCACTCGCCGCCGACGAGCAGGCGCTTTTCGTTGGCTGCAGCGACCACGGAGCTAGTCTAGACCGGCATGCAGGATGCGCTGATCATCGATGCGGTTCGCTCGCCGATCGGCAAGCGGAACGGCACGCTTGCGTCGATCCGCGGCGACGAGCTCGCGGCGCAGGTGCTGAACGGCCTGCGTCGCGCGGCACGACCTCGATCCGGGCGAGATCGAGGACGTCCAGCTCGGCTGCGTGACGCAGATCGGCGAGCAGGGCTGGAACATCGGCCGGATGGTGCCGCTGGTCGCCGGCTGGCCGGAGACCGTGTGCGGAACGACCGTCGACCGCCAGTGCGGCTCGTCGATGCAGACGAACTTCAACGCGGCGGCCGCGATCTGGTCGGGCAGCTCGACCTCGTCGTCTCCGGCCGGCGTCGAGATGATGTCGCGCGTCCCGATGGGCTCGAACGGCGGCGACCTCTCGGACAAGCTGCTCGAGCGCTGGCGAGATCGTGCCGCAGGGGATCTCGGCCGAGGTGATCGCCGACGAGTGGGAGCTCTCGCGCGAGGAGCTCGACGCGTTCTCGCTCGAGTCGCACCGGCGCGCGATCGCGGCGATCGACGAGGGCGCTTCGAGAACGAGATCGTCCCGGTCGAGGTGACGAACCCGCACGTCGGGACGCTGTTCGCCGTCGACGAGACGCCGCGGCGCGACACGTCCGCTCGAGGCGCTCGCCGCGCTGAAGCCGGCGTTCCTGCCGGAGGGCAAGGTCACGGCCGGGAACTCGTCGCCAGATCTGCGACGGCGCGGCGGCGGTGCTCGTCGCGAGCAGAGCGCGGCCGCGCGCGGCTCGGGCTCGAGCCGCGCGCGCGCTTCGTCTCGTTCGGGCTCGCGGGCGTCGACCCGTACCGGATGCTGCACGGCAATCCGCAGGCCTGCGAACAGGCGCTCGCGACGCGCGGGATCTGACCTGGGACGACATCTCCGTGATCGAGGTGAACGAGGCGTTCGCGTCGGTCGTGCTGCAGTTCGCGCGCGACGCGGGCCTCGAAGACCGCTGGGACGACATCAACCCGAACGGCGGCGGCATCTCGCTCGGTCATCCGCTCGGCGCGACCGGGCGCACGCATCACGGCGACGCTGCTGAACGAGCTCGAGCGGCGCGACGCGCGCTACGGCATCGCGACGATGTGCATCGGCTTCGGCCAGGCGATCGCCTGCGTCGTCGAACGCGTCTGAGCGTCGTTACTCTCCGCGCGTGGGGAGATGGCAGGCCGCGCAGTTGCGCGTGAACCGAAGAGATCGTCGCTCGCGGCTACGACGCGATCGCTTTGCGCTACGCAGAGTGGGCCGGGCAGGTCGAGCTCCCCTGTCATGGAATGGGTGCGCCAGCTCGACGCACGCCTCGACGACGGCTCCGATGTGCTCGAGCTCGGCTGCGGCCGCGGCGTCCCTGCGACTCGCGAGCTTGCGCGTCGCCACCGCGTCACCGGCGTCGACATCTCTGCGGTGCAGATCGAGCTGGCGCGGCATCACGTTCCGGAGGCGAGCTTCGTGCACGGCGACGCGACGGAGCTCGAGGTCGCGCCGGCCTCGTTCGACGCGGTGGTCGCGCTGTTCGTCGTTCGGACACGTCCCGGTCGAGGAGCAGCGCCGGCCTGATCGCGCGCATCGGCCTCTGGCTCCGCGACGGCGGCCTCTTCCTCGGCACGTTCGGCGCGGGAGACGCCGGGGAGGACGTCGACGACGACTGGCTCGGCGCGCCGATGTTCTTTGCGTCGCTCGGCGGCGAGGCGTACCCGCCGTCTGCTGCGCGACGCCGGTCTCGACGCTGGTCCGTGACGAGGTCGTCGTGCAGAACGAGCCGGGCACGGCGATGTCTCGCTTCCGCTGGATCCTGGCTCGAGCGGCCGCGTAGTGGAGATCCGCAAGGTCGGCGTCGTCGGCCTCGGCACGATGGGGGCGGGCATCGCGCAGATCAGCGTCCAGTCCGGGTTCGAGACGATCGGCCGCGAGGTCGAGCGCTGAGCTCGGCGAGCGCGGGCGCGCGACGATCGAGCGCTATCTCGACCGCGGCGTCGAGAAGGGCCGCCTCTCCGGAGGACGAGCGCGACGCGGCACTCGGACGCCTGACGCTTGACGACGGACCTCGCCGATCTCGCGGACTGCGACCTCGTGATCGAGGCGGCGCTCGAGGAGCTCGAGCTCGAAGCGCGAGCTGTTCGCGGAGCTCGACCGTGTCACCCGGCCCGGACGCGATTCTCGCGACGAACACGTCTGCGCTGTCCGTCTCCGAGATCGCCGAGGCGACCGAGCAGCCGCAGCGCGTCGTCGGCATGCACTTCTTCAATCCCGGCGCCCGTTCTGCCGCTGGTCGAGATCGTCCGTGGCGCGCGAGAGCTCGACGAGGCGGTCGATGCGGCCTACGCGTGAGGCCGAGCAGCGCGGGCAAGCAGCCGGTGCGTTGCAACGACACGCCGGGGTTCATCGTGAACCGCATCCTGATCCCGCTGCTGAACGACTGCGTGCGCGTGCTCGACGAGGCCGGGGTCGCGCCGGAGGCAGATGGACAAGGCGATGACGAACGGTGCCGGCTGGCCGCTGGGCCCGTGCGCGCTCGATCGACCTGATCGGCATCGACGTCCACGTGCACGCGTCGGCAGCGCTGCACGACAAGCTCGGCGAGGATCGCATGGCGCCGCCGGAGCGGCTCGTGCGCGATGCAGCAGGAGGGAACGCTCGGCCGCAAGACGGGCCGCGGCTTCTACGAGTACTGAGTTAGGCCGCGAGCCGCTTCGGGCAGCTCGACTCGACGACCTCAGGCAGCTCCGGATGACGCTCGTGCGCTTCGCGCCAGATCTCCTCGGCCCGCTCGGCCTGCAGCGTCTCGAGCGCGACGCGCGTGCATCGTCGCGATCGAGGCGAGCTCCACAAGGCGTTCGGCCTCGGCGTGGCTGAGCTGCGCAGCAACGCTCGCGAGCGCATCGAGGCGCGCTACGAGGAGCCGGGACGTGCGTTCGCAACGAGTGAGCTCCGGTCACGGCTCGCATCTTCGCGGCGGCATCGGACGGTCCTCCCCGTCCGTTACGGCCCGGTCTCGGTGCCAGGCACCGGACTGGGCCGAAGATCGCTACACCTACGGGACGCTGAGCCGCGCGCCAGACGTTTGGCGAGCAGACGGTCGACCTCCGGACTGGCCGAGGGAGGCGCCGAAGTTCAGAGGCGCTCCGCGGCGCGAAGACCTTCGCGCCGGACCGTGTCTCGTAGTAGGTCATCTCCGCCGACCGGCCGGGACCGAGCAGGTCGGGAATGTCGCGCGAGCACCTGGATGTCGCGCGGCGACGCGGCGGTGCGCGTCGATCTCGATCCCGTAGCGACCGAACACGTCCCCGTCGGACAAGACCGGTGCCGTCGAAGGCCCACGGCGCCGGCAGACCGCACCCAGTGACGGTGTAGCCGGCCTGCCGCTGGCCGTGGTCCGACCCGACGTACTGAACGCCGACGATGCCGCGACTCCGGCCGGCCGAGCTTGCGCCACAGCTCGCGCCGCACGAGCGTCTGCGCCGACGCGGTCGACCCGCCGGTAGAGGTTGTTCGCGGCGAGAAGGCCAGGTTCCCGCCGTCGTCGCGGTAACGCTCGATCACGTCGTACGCATGTCGCGTCACGTACTCCTCGTGTCCTGGGAAGACGACGAGGTCGTAGCGCGCGCGCGAGCTCGTCGCCGTTCGCGACGCGCCTCGAGGTCGTCGTCGGAGAGGAAGTCCACCGGCGCTGCCGGTCCGGTTCAGCCACGCGATGAACTCCAGATCCCAGTCGTGGAAGCGGAACGGCACGCCGAAGTCGAGGAACGGCCGGCGGAGGTCGACGCTGCGATGGCTGCCCGGTGACGTACCAGCGAGTCGCCCCAGCCGTCGCCGTCGGTGTCGGCGAAGTTGTACGCCGCCCAGGTGTTGCGTCGCGAGGCACGACGGCGACGCGGTGCGTGCCGAGCTGCCGCGGCCTGCACGATGAACGGCGCGTAACCGACCGCTGCCGTCCGCCGACGGTCGCGCGCACGAAGTAGAGGCCGCTCGGCCAGTCACCGGCGCGCACGACCACGGAGCAGCGCCGGGCGGTCGCGGTGCGCGCGCCAGTCGACCCGGATCGGTCCGGTCATCGCGAGGCTGCTCGTCTTGACGTCCTGCTCGCTCGGGCGGCCCGGCGACTGGTACGCGAAGACCTGCAGGCGCAGCAGCCGTGCATCGGTCGCGAGCCGGAGCTCGGCCGACTCGCCGGCGCGTAGCTTCGCTTCATGAACGCCGCGTCGATGCCCTGGACACGAACCACCGGCGCGTTCTGCGTGCCGCTCGGGCCGGAGCCGCCGTAGACGCGCGTTCCGACGCTGAAGCCGCATCACGTACGTGCGCGGCTGTGGTCGCGCTGGCCGGGCGCCACGTCGAGCGTCCGGCCCGGCGGCGAACGCGCGCGGACGTTCGCCAGACGACCGTGCGTCCCGCCCTTGCCGGCGCGGACCATGTTCGTCGCGACGACCTCGAGCTGCACCGTGCGCCGGACGGTCAACCGAAGCGCACCGTCGCCGAATCGCGAAAGCCGTCACGGTTCGGGCTGACCGTTGTCAGCAGCGGCCGGTCGCCTGAGATAGGGAACCGAGCCGTTCGATCACGTGGAGGTCGAGCAGCGCCGGACCCGGTGCCGTCAGGCGCCGAAACCGCGGCGAGCAGCAAGTGCGGTCACCACCGCCTTACAGTCTCCTTACTTCCAATGATGCAGAGCACAATTGAACGTGTCGATACTGACTCGCGATGAGGGCGACTCCTCACCTTTGCCATGCTCGCAGCGCTGGCCCTGCCGGCCGCATCGGCTGCGCGCACCAGATGCGCGAACGACGGCACGCTATCCGTGCAGCGACGCGCGCGGCACGATCACGATCGCCGGGCGGGGCGGCGTGATCGGGAGCTTTGCGCCGCGGCTCGGTGACGATCAGCGACCCGATCGACGGCGACGGCACCGGTCCGGTCGTGACCGGCGACGACTTTCCGTCGAAGGAGAAGAACGACACGACTACGACCTGGCGCGGGACGAAGGTCCGCTTCCGGATCATCGGCGGGTCGTTCAGAGATCGTCGTCAGGGGTCGCGGCATCAACCTGTCGCTGGTCGGCAAGGGGACGATGACGCTGGACGGCGCAGGCACGGGCGCCGACGGGTCGTACTCCGTCAACGGCGGCGAGTACAGCGTCATGCCGGACTTCCGGCGACGTTCTTCCTCGTCGGCGACGAGCCCGTGAGAGGGCCTCGCGTGAGCAGCCAGCAACGCAGTCGGTGCTCGTGGTCGAGGACGAAGCGTCGATCGCGTCCTTCGTCTCGCTCTACCTGAAGAACGCGGGCTACGAGGTTCAGTACGCGTCGAACGGCACCGAGGCGCTCGCGTCTGCGCAGAGCGAGCAGCCGTCGCTGATCGTGCTCGACCTGATGCTGCCCGACATCGACGGGATCGAGATCTGCCGGCGCATCCGCCAGAAGTCCGACGTTCCGATCCTGATGCTGACCGCGCGCGACGAGGACGTCGACAAGATCATCGGGCTCGAGGTCGGCGCCGACGACTACCTGACGAAGCCGTTCAACCCGCGCGAGCTCGTCGCGCGCGTGAAGTCGATCCTGCGCCGCGCCGCGCCCGAGCGCGCAGGAGCGCGAGAGCGCGATGCTGCAGCACGGCGACCTCGTCATCGACGCCGGGCGCCGCGAGGTGCAAGGTCGGCGACGACGAGATCCAGCTCGCGCCGAAGGAGTTCGACCTCTCTGGGAGCTGCTCGACCACCGCGGCCTCGTGCTCACGCGCGACCAGCTGCTCGAGCGCGTCTGGGGTTACACCTTCGCCGGCGACACCCGCACCGTCGACGTCCACGTGCGCCAGCTGCGGCGCAAGCTCGGCGAGGCCTCGCCGATCGTGACCGTGTGGGCGTCGGCTACAAGGTCGGGCCCACGCCGGACTGCGGTCAGGCCTAGCGGTACCTTGTAGGTCATGATGTTCAGCTCGCTGCGCTTCCGGTTGCCGGCGCTCTTCCTGCTCGGCATCGTCGTGAGCGGGCTGATCGCGGCGGTGGTCGCGCTGCGCTCTTCCAGGGCTACGTCCTCAGCCGGTCGAAGGCCGATCTCCGCCGCGAGGCGATCGGGCTCACCGAAGTCTTCGCGCAGCAGGCGATCACGGCCAACGACACCGGCGTGCCGCCCGCGCATCGCGAGGCAGCTCGAGCGGGCGACCGGCGATCGCCTCTTCTACGTCGGCGTCTCGCCGTTGCCCGGCAAGCAGCGTCGGGCTCGAACGCCTGCCGCGGCGCACGGTCGACTGGCGTTCCGGCCGGACGATCACGTTCGAGTTCACGCCGCCGGGCGCACAAGAAGACCTATCTCGCCGTCGCGCGTCCGCTGAAGCTCGAGAAGAAGGGGCCGCATTCGGCGACCTGATCGTCGCGAAGCCGAAGACGGAGCTGAACCAGCGGCTGATTCCGCTGCTGCGAGCGGCTGGCGATCGCGCTCGCTCGGGGAATCATCGTCGCAGGGCTGCTCGGGTGGTATCTGTCGCGTCGCATCACCGGCGCCCGTGCTGGCGCTGCTCGCGCGCGACCGACGAGATCGCGCGAGGACGCTACGACGTCGATCTGCCCGGAGTCCGGGCGGCGGTGAGATCGGACACCTTGCCGACCGCTTCCGGCAGATGGCTGCGCGCCTGTCTGATCGCCGAGCAGCCAGGAGCGCAACTTCCTGATGAGCGTCTCGCACGAGCTGCGCACGCCGCTGACCGCGATCCGCGGTCACGTGGACGCGTTGCGCGAAGGAGTCGCCGAGGATCCCGAGGCGCGCGCAGCCTCGCTCGACGTGATCGCGCGTGAGGGCGTGCGGCTCGAACGCGCTCGTCGGCGACGTGCTCGACCTGGCGAAGCTGGAAGCGCACCGCTTCACGCTCCTCACGGAGGAGGTCGGACATGGAGCGCCTCTGCGACCAGGCGTACGTCGCCTTCGGTGAGGAGGCGCGCCGCCGCGGGATCGACTACGGCAAGCGCTTCGAGGCGCAGCCCGACGATCGTCTCGGACGGCGACCGTGTGCTGCAGATCATCTCCAACCTGCTCTCGAACGCTTCCGCTGGACGCCGGACGGCGGGCGGGTGGAGCTCGAGCTGCAGCGCTCGAACGGCCGTGTGTCGGTCGCAGTCGACGACAACGGCCCGGGCGTCGCGATCCGAGGAGCGAGAGCGGATCTTCCGGCCGTTCTGGTCGCGCGACGACTCGGCACCGGGCCTCGGCCTGGCGATCGCGCACGAGCTCGCAGCCGCGCTCGGTGGCAGCATCCAGCTCGAGTCGAAGCCGAGCGCAGGGCAGCCGCTTCCAGCTGCGTCCTGCCGCTGGGGCACTAATCTCCGTCCGAGTGGCGTCTGCCCGAGCCCGCACCGGTCTTCGATCTGCCGCGCCGCCGCTCGCCGTCTGCGCGCAGCGCTCGTCTCGCTGCGGCCGCGGCGGTGGACGAAGAACCTGCTCCTCTTCGCCGGGATCATCTTCGCGGCGAAGCTCGGCGACCTCACCCGCTGGGGCGAGGCGCTCGCCGCGTTCGCCGCGTACTGCGCGCGCGTCGAGCGCGAGCTACCTCGTCGAACGACGTTCGCGACGCGCCGCACGACCGCGTGCATCCGATCAAGCGCTGCGGCCGATCGCCCGCGGCGAGCTCTCACCACGGCTCGCGGAGCTGCATCGCAGCGGTGCTGCTCTTCTCGGCCGTCCTGCTCGTCGCGCCGCTCGGGCCTGCGCCTCGATCCTGCTGCCTGTGCGCCTTCTTCGCGCTGCAGGCGGCGTACACGCTGCGCTCAAGCACGTCGTGCTGCTGGACGTGATGGCGATCGCCGGGCTCTTCGTCATCCGCGCGGCTGCCAGGTGCGGCGGCGGTCGACGTGACGATCTCGCCCTGGCTGCTGCTCTGCACGGCGCTGCTCGCGCTCTTCCTCGCGCTCGCAAAGCGGCGCGGCGAGCTCGTGCTCGTCGGCGCGGAGGCGACGCCCGGCCGACCCGTGCTCGAGGGCTACTCGCTCGCGCTCGTCGACCAGCTCGTCACCGTCGTCGCGGCATCGACCGTGATCTCGTACTGCCTCTACACCTTCACGGCGCGCGACTCGAAGGCGATGATGATCACGATCCCGTTCGTCGTCTTCGGCGTGTTCCGCTACCTGCTGCTCATGCACCGGCACGATCTGGGCGAGGAGCCGGAGGAGGTCCTCCTACGCGACGTGCCGATCCTCGTCTGCATCGCAGGGTGGGCCGTCGTTGCGGCCGTCATCCTCGAGCTGAGCTGACGCGCGCTAGGACGTTGCGGCGTCTGGCCGGCGGTCTTCCATCCGGTAGACGACGGCGCCGCGGCCCTTCCTGCAGGCCCTGCTCGAGCCTGCTCGAGGAGCGACTTCCATGCGCGCGAGCCGCGTCGTCGACGCCCTTCCAGCCGGACGAGATCGAGGTCGACCAGCAGGCGCGAGATCGTCGACGCGCGCATTGCGCTCGGCGAGCAGGTCGCCCTCGATCCGCTCGAGCGCGCCGGATGACGCCTGGTTCATGAGCCCGCGGATCTCGGCGAGGTTGCGTCGCCACGGGCTGTGCCTCGGTCGCGGACCGCATCGCCGACGCGGCCCGGGCAGCGTCGTCCTCGAGGACGCAGCGGCGGCGGCCGCGAGCGAGCTCGACCTGCTCGCGGGCCGCGCGTGAGGAGCGCTATCGAGCGCGGCGCCCTCGGCGCCGCTGCCCGACCCGCTCCTGTGCGCGCTCGACGACGCGTGTCGTCCATGTCCGACAAGGGTACCGTGGGCGCCGGATGAAAACGAGGGAGCTCGAGTACGACCTCCCGCCGGAGCTCGATCGCGCAGCATCCCGTGGCGCGCCGCGACGAGTCGCGACTGCTGCGTCTACGCACGCGTGTCCCAGCGGGTGCACGAGCGCAGGTTCGCAGAGCTGCCGGACGTGATCGGCGACGCGCTCGTCGGTCGTCAACGACACGCGCGTCGTGCCGGCGCGGATTCCGATCGAGCGGCCGAGGGGCGAGGTGCTGCTGCTCGAGCGGCTCGACGACGACGGGCTCTGGGAAGGCCTCGCGCGGCCGACGCGGCGGCTGCGAGCCGGGCGCCGCTACGGCCCGGTCGAGCTGCTCGAGCACCTCGGCGAAGGACGCTGGCGGCTGCGGCTGCACGGCGAGCCGGCCGGGCGAGACGCCGCTGCCGCCGTACATCACCGAGCCGCTCGCGGATCCCGAGCGCTACCAGACGGTGTACGCGCGCGAGGCGGGCTCGGCGGCAGCGCCGACCGCCGGCCTGCACTTCACGCCGGAGCTGCTGGCGCGCCTCGACGTCGAGCGCGTGACGCTGCACGTCGGGCTCGACACGTTCCGCCCGGTCGCCGGTGGACGATCTCGACGAGCACCAGCTGCACGGCGAGCGCTACGACGTGTCGGCCGACGCCTGGGAGCGCATCGCGCGCGGCGCCGAGCGGTGCTGGCGGTCGGGACGACGACCGTGCGCGTGCTCGAGACGCTCGCGCGCGGCGCGCCCTCGCCGGCCGCACCGATCTCTTCATCACGCCCGGCTTCGAGTTCCGCGCGACGTCGACGCGCTGCTGACGAACTTCCACCTGCCGCGCTCGACGCTGCTCGCGCTCGTGATGGCGTTCGCCGGAGTCGAGGAGACGCGGCGCCTCTACCGGACTCGCGGTCGAGGAGCGCTACCGCTTCTACTCCTTCGGCGATGCGATGCTGGTGCTGTGAACGTCCGCCGCGCACACCACGAAGACGCCGATGACCGTCGCCGGAACTGCTCGACGAGGCGATCGGTCTGGGTCGGCGAGCCTCGGCTTCGAGCCAGTGGCCGCTGCCGTTTCCCGCGCGACGACGAGCTCGCCGAGGCGATCGACCGCGGCGAGGTCTACGTCGTCGAGGCGAGAGGACGGCGAGCCGGTCGCGACGCGTCGTCGCTGCTGCAGGACGACCCATGTATTGGGGCGACCGGCCGCCGGACGCGCTCTACGTGCACAAGCTCGCCGTGCGGCGCGACCGCGCCGGCCGCGGCATCGGTGCCGCGATCGTCGAGTGGGCGAACGCCGAGGCCGCCGGAAGCGGGACGCGAGTTCCTCCGGCTCGACTGCCTCTGCGGCGACAACCCGCGCATCCGCGACTACTACGAAGACCTGGGCTTCGAGCACCGCGGCGACCTCGTCCTCGACGGTCGGAACATGAGCCTGTACGAGCGCCCGGTCCGATGAGCGAGACGTTCAGCGTGACCGCCACGGACGGCGCGGCGCGCGGGCGTCCTGCGCACCGCGCACGGCGAGGTGCCGACGCCGGCGTTCATGCCGGTCGGGACGAAGGCGACCGTCAAGACGCGTGGATCCCGACGAGCTGCGCGCGCTCGGCACGCACGATCCTGCTCGGCAACACGTACCACCTGCACTTCCGGCCGGGCGAGGACCTGATCGCCGGAGCTCGGCGGCCTGCATCGCTTCATGGGCTGGGACGGGCCGATCCTCACCGACTCCGGCGGCTTCCAGGTCTTCTCGCTGCGCGACACGATCGCCGCGGTCGACGACGACGGCGTCACGTTCCGCTCGGTCTACGACGGCGCTGCCGCGCGCTTCACGCCCGAGTCGGTCGCGCGCGATCCAGGCGAAGCTCGGCTCCGACATCGCGATGTGCCTCGACATCTGTCCGCCCGCCGGACGTCCCGCGCGCCGAGCTCGCCGAGGCCGTCCGGCCGACGACGCTCTGGGCCGCGCGCCAGCTGCGACGCGCCCGCGCGCCGAGGGCCAGCTCCTCTTCGGGATCGCGCAGGGTGCGGCCGATCCGGAGCTGCGCCGCCGCTCGATCGCAGAGATCGCCGAGCTCGGCTTCGACGGCCACGCGCTCGGCGGGCTCGCGATCGGCGAGGAGCGCGGCCTGATGTTCGAGACCGACGGCGTGGGCGGCCGCGCTGCTGCCGCGCGGACCGGCCGCGCTACTTCATGGGCATCGGCGACCCGGAGGGCATCCTCGAGGTGATCGAGCGCGGCATCGACATGTTCGACTGCGTCCTGCCGACGCCGCATCGGCGCGGACGGGCACGCGCGCTCACCTGGGAGGGGCGGCTCAATCTCCGGAACGCCCGCTTCGCGCGCGACCCGACGCCGCTCGACGAGCGCTGCCCCTGCCCGGCCTGCAGCGCGCTTCTGCCGCGCCTACCTGCGGCACCTGATCAACCAGGAGGAGCTGCTCGGGCTGCGCCTGCTGAGCCTCCACAATCTACGATTCCTGCTTGACCTGACCGCGAACGCACGCGCGGCGATCGAGCAGGGCCGGCTGGCGGCGTACAAGGCCGAGGCGCTGGACCGACTCGCTTCGCCGCCGCCTGAGGAGGCGCCTGGTGTTCAGCTACCTCTTCATCCTCGTCCTGCTGGCCCTGGTGTGGTTCATGCTGATCCGGCCGCAGCGGCGTCGGCAGCAGGAGGCGCAGCGACTGCTCGAGTCGATCGGCGTGGGGAAGGAGATCGTGACGGCAGGCGGGCTCTACGGCAACGGTCACGGCGATCGACGGACGATGAGGTGCGGGTCGAGATCGCGGACGGAGTCGAGGTCCGGATCGCCAAGAGGGCTGTGGCAGGGGTCGTCAGCGAGGACGAGAATGACCCAGAGGAGCCAGCAGCCGGAGGAGGACGCCCCGGCTACCCTTCCTAATCCGTGAAAGAGCGCCGTAAGCACCTCATTCTCGTCTGGCTGCATCCTGGCGGCCCTCGTCGGGGTGGCCTTCCTGGCCGTCCCGGGCTCGCCTGTCCGCACAAGAAGCCGACGCTCGGCCTCGACCTCCAGGGCGGCCTCGAGGTCGTCCTGAAGGCGGTTCCGCCGAAGGGGCACAAGCTCACCTCCGACGACCTCAGCCGCTCGATCGACATCATGCGGAAGCGGATCGACAAGCTCGGCGTCTCCGGAGCCGGAGATCCGCAAGCAGGGCTCGAACCAGATCGTCATCCAGCTCGCGGGCATCCATCGATCCGGCCGCCGCCGCGAAGGTGATCGGGAAGACCGCCGTCCTCGAGTTCTACGACTTCGAGGCCGACCTCACCGGCCCGTCGGTGAGCGGGCTCGCGCAGGTTCCGATTGCCAAGGGTCGTTGTACGACCTCTTGATCGCGCCGGAAACGCAGGCGCTGGCGGACAAGGGAGCGTCGCAGTGGTACCTCTTCGACTCCAAGCACATCGTGAGGGCTGGACCGGCACCGACGAAGAGCCGTGCTGCTGCAGAGCCAGATCGTCCAGAAGCCCACGACCGCGGGCGGTCTCGGCAAGCACATTCCGAAGGACTGGAAGATCCTGCGCGTTCCGGCGAACACGGTGGTCGTCAGCTGCGACGTGGCGAGCGGGAACTGTCTCAGCAGCCAGCAGCTAACGACGCCGCGGGGCTTCTACCTTCTGAAGCACAGCGACAACGCCAACAACCCGATCCCGGAGATGACCGGTCGCCGAGCTGAAGCTCGTCGGGCACGCGGGCCGACATCGATACGCAGACGAACCAGCCCGTCGTGCTGATGCAGTTCACGAACAAGGGCAAGAAGATCTTCCACACGATCACCCGGCGAGAAGCGGAGCGCGGGGCGCTCGTCTGCCAGGGGCAGCGCGACTCCAACGCCGTGACCCAGTGCGCCAGCACTTCGCGATCGTGCTCGACCGCGAGATCCAGTCGGTGCCGTACATCGACTTCGTGCGCAACCCCGACGGAATCCCCGGTGACAACGGCGCGCAGATCGACATGGGGCGCGGCGGCGGGCTCGGCGAGGCGAAGAAGCTCGCGCTCGTCCTGCAGACCGGTGCGCTGCCGGTCAAGTTCGAGACGGCCGAGCGCACCGACGTCTCCGGCGACGCTCGGCAAGGACTCGCTGACCGAGGCGAAGAAGGCGCGCGCTCGTCGGCCTGCTCGTCGTCGCGCTCTTCCTGCTCCTCTTCTACCGCTTCCTCGGTCTCGTCGCGGTGATCGGGCTGCGGCATCTACGCGGCGTTCCTGTACGCGCGCGATCCTGCTCTTCCACGTCACGCTGACGCTGCCGGGCTTCGCGGGACTGATCCTCACGATCGGCGTCGCAGCCGACGCGAACGTCGTCATCTTCGAACGCATCAAGGAAGAGGTGCGCGCCGGCAAGTCCGTGCGCGCGGCGATCTCGGCGGGCTACTCGGAAGGGCTTCCACACGATCCTCGACGCGAACGTCGTCACGCGCGATCACGGCGCTCGTGCTGTTCGCGGTCGCGACGGCGCAGCGTGAAGGGCTTCGCGCTGATGCTGCTGATCGGAACCGTGATCTCGCTGATCACCGGCGGTCGGCGCGACGCGCGCGATGCTCGGCCTGCTCGCCGGCTTCGCGTGGTTCGACAACCCGCGCTTCATGGGCGCGCAGGGCCAGCAGACGGCGAAGTGGCTGCAGATCGACTTCATGCGCCGCGCGCTATCTGTGGTTCGCGATCTCCGGCGCGATCGTCGTGATCGGCTTCGGCGCGCTTGCCGTGAGGGGTCTGAACCTCGGCATCGACTTCAAGGGCGGGTCGCAGCTGACGTTCAAGACGCCGGTCGCGCACACGACCGGCGACGTCCGCGCCGTCATGAGCACCGAGGGTTACGGGGACGCCGTCATCCAGGGCGCGGGACGGCGGTGAACGGCGATCAGTACAAGACCTTCCAGGTCCGCACGAAGGCGCTGAGCGGCGGACAAGCTGACGCAGGTCACCCGCGCCCTCGAGGACAAGCTGCAGACGACAGGCCCCGGGAGCGACGACCGTCTCGTCGAGCTTCGGCCGGCAGATCGCGAAGTCGGCGATCATCGCGGTCCTCTTCTCGCTCTTCTTAGTCGTTCTCTACATCGCGATCCGGTTCGACCTGAAGTTCGCGGTGCCGGTGATCGTCGCGATGCTCCACGACGTCCTGATCATGCATCGGCGATCTATGCGCTGCTGGGACGCGAGGTGACGAGCTCGACGGTCGCGGCGATCCTGACCGTGCTCGGCTACTCGATCTACGACACGATCATCATCTTCGACCGCGTCAGGGAGAACATCCCGCTCATGCGGCGCGCCTCGATGCGCGACGATCGCGAACGTCTCGCTGTGGGAGACGATCCGCCGGTCGCTGGCCACGTCGTTCATCACGCTGCTGCCGGTCGGCTGCGCTGTTCCTCTATCGGCGGCGCCACGCTCAAGGACTTCGCGTTCGCGCTGATGGTCGGTATCGCATCGGGCGCCTACTCGTCGATCTTCATCGCGGCGCCGCTCCTTTGTATCCTCAAGGAGCGCGAGCCCGAGTACGCACGCCGCAAGGGCGAGGCTAGTGACGAAGCGCGGTCCTCGAGGAAGCGATGGAGGAGTCCGAGGAGGAGCTTGCGCAGGAGCCTGCTCCGGCGCTCGCACCGGTTGCGACAGTCGGACGGCCCTGCGAGCGGCGGCCTGCGGCCGCTGCGAAAGCGCGAAGCAGCGCCGGCAGCGCCGGCGTGCCCGTCCGCATGGACGAGCCCGTTAGGCGGCTCGCGCTCGCTCTCGTCGGCGCGGTCGCGCTGACGGCCGGAGCGTGCGGACGAGCTGGCGGACTCGCTTGCCGCAACGAGGCGGTATGAGCAAGGACGAGGTGCGGGGCTTCATCGACGAGGCCGACGAACCGCTGGCGCGGCGACGCCGATGCGCGTCGGTGAGCGCGCAGGCGAGACGCTGCACGGCGTGTTGCGCGAGCTCGGCCTTGTCACGCGCGACGAATGGGATGAGCTCGAGCTTCGCCTCGCGCAGATCGAGCACCGCATGCAGCTCGTGGAATCGCGGCCGCGCGCCGGTTCCCCCTCCTGAGGCAGCGGTTAGCCGCGCTCCCAGGTACCCTGCCGGACGTGGGGCTTCGCCGACTTCGCGGGGAGCTCGTGCTCGGTTGGGCCGCCGCGGCGGTCGGTAGTCACCGGCATCGTCTCCGCTCTCACTCCTGAGTTCGCCAACCGCTCGGACTTCGTGCGCGGCGTGCTGCCGCCCGGCGTCCCCGGCGCGGCGCGCATCGCCGCACTGACGTTCGGGCTGACGCTCATCTGGCTGTCACGCTCGCTCGCGCGTAGGCGTCGGCGCGCCTGGCAGCTCGCGCATCGTCCTCGTGGTCGGTCTGACCGTGGCGCATCTCGCCAAGGGCCTCGACTTCGAGGAAGCCACGTTCGGCCTGCTCGTGCTCGCGGCGCTCTATCCGGTTCCGGAAGCGGTTCGACGTTCCCGGCGATCCGTTGTCTGCACGCGTCCGCTCGTCGTCACGCTGCTTGCATTGTCGACGACCGCAGCGCTCGTCGTCGTGCTCGACCTGCGCGGGTTCCGCGGCGACCGGATCGAGGACGTGCTCGCCGCCGTGAGCCTCGTGCTCGGGTTCCGTGCGCTTCACCTCTGGCTGCGGCCGCTGACCGAACGTGTCCGGCAATCCGCCGAAGAGCGGCGGCTCGTCCGCGGGCTCATGCGCACGCACGGCGACGACAGCCTCGCGTTCTTCAGCCTGCGCCGGGACAAGAGCTACTTCTTCTCGCCGAGCCAGAGGAGCTTCCTCGCCTACAAGGTCGTCGGCGGCTGCGCTCTCGTGAGCGGCGATCCCGTCGGCGAGCGGGCCGGAGATCCTGCAGTTGCTCACCGAGTTCCGTCGCGTCTGTCACACGCGCGGCTGGCGGCTCGCGCTGCTGAGCGTCAGCAGCGACTCGCTGCCCGTCGCGCGCGCTCTGGGCCTGCGGGCGATCAAGATCGGCGACGAGGCGGTCGTGCACCCTTCGACGTTCTCGCTGGAGGGCCGGCCGATTCGCAAGGTCCGCCAGTCGGTGACCCGCCTGGAACGTGAGGGCTACCGCTTTCGCGTCGTCGCCGCGGGCGACGTCGACACGCACGCTGCGCGAGGAGCTCGAGCGCGTCTCTGCGGTCTGGCGGGGCTCGAACGTCGAGCGCGGCTTCTCGATGGCGATGGACGACCAGTTCCGCGAGCCGGAGACGTTCTTCGCGACTCGCGGAGCGGGACGGGACCGGTCGGCGGCTTTCTCCATCTCGTCCCGAGTGGGCAGCGGCTTCTCGCTCGGTGCGATGCGCCGCGACCCGCGGCACGCCGAACGGCCTGATGGAGTACCTGATCGTCGGAGCTGCTCGGCTGGGCGCGCGACCGCGACGCGGAGGAGATCTCGCTCAACTTCTGCGTCTTCGCCGACCTGCTCGTCGGACACGCCGCGCAACCGGCTCGCAGTCGCGTCGCGCGTGCAGGACTCGGCAGTCAGGCGACCGGGTGTTCCAGCTGGAGCGGCTGCTCGTCTTCAGCCGCGAAGTTCGCGCCCGAAGTGGCGGCCGCGCTACCTCTGCGTGGAGCGGCTCGCCGACTTGCCGCTCGTCGGGATGGCGTATCTCCGGGTGGAGTCGCTCCTGACACCGCCGGGCCCGTGGGCACGGCAGCGAGCCGTCCCGCTTGCCCCGCGAGAGTAATCCGTCACACTGAAGCGATGGCTCAGCCGGCAACACGCAACCTCGGACGCCTGTCGGAGATCGCGCAGGTCGCCGTCCGGCACGGCTTCGGCTACTGGTTCGACACCCACCGGCTGACCGATCTCTTCCCGCGGCCGGGCGCGCCGCGAGGAGGTCGACGGCCAGCCCGTCGCAGCGCGGCCAGCACCTGCGCGAGATGCTCGACGAGCTCGGCCCGACGTTCGTCAAGTTCGGGCAGCTGCTCTCGACGCGGCCCGACGTCGTGCCGCCGGACATCATCGCCGAGCTGCGCGGCCTCCAGGACGACGTCCGCCCGTTCCCGTTCGCCGACGTCGAGCAGCGTGATCGAGGAAGACCTCGGCCTCCCGATCGAGCCAGCTCTTCGCGGAGTTCGACGAGAAGCCGATCGCCGCGGCGTCGATCGGCCAGGTGCACCGCGCGACGCTTCCGAACGGCAAGCGCGTCGCGGTGAAGGTGCAGCGCCCGGACGCGCCGCGGCAGATCGAGGCCGACGTCGCGCTCGCTCTACCAGGCGGCGCGGATCGCGAAGGAGCGCGTCCGCGCGCTCGACTTCATCGACGCGCACGCAGCTCGTCGACGAGTTCGCGCGCTCGATCCGGCAGGAGCTCGACTACCGGCTCGAGGCGCGGAACGCGGACACGTTCCACCGCAACTTCGCCGGGCACCCGCACGTGCGCGTGCCGCGCGTGTTCTGGACGCTACACGCGCAGCCGCGTCGCTGACGCTCGAGTGGATCGACGGCGTCCAGGTCGCCGACCTCGACTCGGAGCACTGGTCGCTCGAGGAGCGGCGCGACCTCGCGTACCTGATGACGGAGACGTGGATGACGATGATCTTCCGGCACGGGTTCTTCCACGGCGATCCGCATCCGGCCAACATCCTCGTGCTCGGGCACGGCGATCAGATCGGGCTCGTCGACTTCGGCGCCGTCGGCAAGCTCACCGACGACGACATGTCGAAGCTGACGCGGATCTTCATCGACGCGGCCGCGGAGAACGTCGAGGCGTTGCCGCGCCGGCTCTGCCGAGCTCGGCGTGCGCTACCCGAAGGAGCGGGAGGAGGAGTTCCTCGCCGAGCTGCGCGAGATGTACTACCAGCTACTACGGCGCGAGCCTCGCCGAGATCGATCCGCTGCAGGTGATCCGCGAGGCGTTCGCAGCTGATCTACTCGATGAACCTGCAGCTGCCGACGCGCTTCCTGCTGCTGGACAAGGCGATCGCGACGCTCGGCTCGGTCGGCGTCGATCTCTACCCGGACTTCAACGTCTTCGAGGTCGCCCAGCCCGTACGCGCGCGAGCTTGATGATCGAGCGGTTCACGCCGCAGCGGATGGCCAGCCGTGCGCGCAAGGAGTCGCTCGAGCTGCGGCGCGATGGCGCTCGAGCTGCCGTACCAGATCCACGACGTGCTCGAGGAGTTCCGGGACGGCCAGATCGAGATCGGGTTCGTGCACAAGGGTCTCGACGACCTGCTGAACCGCACTGGACGTCGTCTTCAACCGGCTCGTGATCGCGATGGTCGTCGCCGGCGGCCTGATCGGATCGAGCCTGATCGGCATCTTCGCGAAGGCCGGGCCGCACGTGCTCGGGATCAACGTCATCTCGCGTGATCGGCTTCGCGCTGTCCGGCCTGCTCGGGCTCTGGCTCCTCTGGGGCGTTGTCCGAAGCGGCCGTTTGTAGATCGTTCGTCACGCTTTCGCGAGAAAGGACATCTGGTCTGGTGCCGACGTCGGCGCTACGTTCGTTCGCATGTCGACCGGCGTTGCTGCCTTGCCGAGCCCCAGCCCGAGACGCGGGGCTTTCTCGAGCGCCATCTGACGGAATGACGGCTTCCAGGTCGTCGAGGCGACGGCGCGCGACCCGACCTCGTGCTGCTCGGTGACACGGCGGCGCTGGACGCGTGCCGGGACCGTCACGGCGACGTGCCCGTAATCGTCCTGGGCGAGCCCGAGTCGGACACGGTCGACCGGCGTGCGGGCGCTCGACCGCGGCTGCGACGACTTCCTGGCGAAGCCGTTCGACTACGAGGAGCTGCTGGCGCGGATCCGGGCCGTGCTGCGGCGGACGACACCTGCGGCGCCACGAGACGCTGCGAGCGGGCTCGATCGTGGCCGACCGTCGCGACGCGTTGCGTCACGGTCGACGGCGTGCCGGTTGCGCTCGCGAGCAAGGAGTACGAGCTGCTGCTGAAGCTGATGACCGATCCGACGCGGGTGTTCACGAAGGAGCACGCTGCTGCAGTGACGTCTGGGGCTTCCGTTCCCTGGGACGGACCCGCACTCTCGACTCGCATGCGCTCTCGACTGCGCCGGAAGCTGTGCGGCCGCGGCGCCCGGCGCGTTCGTCGTCAACGTGTGGGGCGTGGGCTACAGGCTGCTCGACGGGTAGGCTTCGCTCCGCATGAGTGCGTTGGGCGATCTCTCCTCGTTCGAGCTCCAGAAGATCTGGGAAGGCGTGCACGTACGTGTCCTGCACGGTGAGCGGATCACGCTCGGCGTGGTCGAGCTCGATCCTGGGAGCCACGATGCCGGAGCACCGGCACGAGAACGAGCAGCTCGGGATCTGCCTGAGCGGCTCCCTACGTGTTCCGCGTGGGCGACGAGACTCGCGTATCTCGGCCCGGGAGGCACCTGGTCGATTCCGGTCCAACGTTCCGCACGAGGTTCACGTCGGGCCGGAGGGCGCCGTCGTCCTCGACGATCTTCGTCCCGCCCCGGGACGACTGGCGTGAGGCCGAACGCGTCGAGCAGCGCGAGCCTCGCTGGCCGTAGGCCGGGCCAGCCTGGCCAAGCCTGATCTATTCGGCGCTCACGTCACTCGACGGTTACGTCGCGGACGAGGACGGCAACTTCGGCTGGGCCAAACCGAGCGAGGAGGTGCACGTCTTCGTCAACGACCTGAGAGCGGTCGGTCGGCACCCACCTCTACGGGCGCCGCCTGCTACGAGGTGATGGCGTACTGGGAGACCGCCGACACCGCCGCCGACCAGCCCCGTTCGTCCGGGACTACGCGGAGATCTGGCAGGCGGCCGAGAAGATCGTCGTACTCGAGGACGCTGGCCGAAGTATCCAGCGCCAGGACGCGCATCGAACGGGACTTCGACATCGATGCGGTCCGCAGCAGCTGAAGGCGACCGCGGACCAGTGACATCGGCGTCGGGGTCCCGACCTCGCCGCCCAGGCGATCAAGGCCGGGTTGGTCGACGAGCTCCACCTCTTCCTCGCTCCCGTGGTGATCGGTGGAGGGAAGCGATCCCTCCCCGACGATGTTCGCCTGGAGCTCGAGTTGCTCGACGAGCGCCGCTTTGCCAACGGCGTCGGTTCACCTCCATCACCGCACCCGGCCGTGAGGCGCTAAGCGACGATCTCGACCGTGTCACCGTCCGTGAGCTCGTGTCCGCGCGCCCGACCTGTTGACCGTCGAAGCGCGCTGAGGGCCCCCAGACCCGCGCTCCCGTGCAGCGTGCGCCGAGATCATGGTGGATCGAGTCAGCGACGTCGAGGACGGTGGCCGGCGGCTGCAGCGCGATTGGATGCTCGTCGTCGCGCAGGTAGACGCGCATCAGCCCGGTCAGCTGCCAGATCGTCTCGCGCAGGCGTTCGACGCTCGCATCGTCGAGCACGCTGACCTCGACGACCTGAAGCTCTGGGAATGCCGCTCGCAGCGCTGCGCCGTCGGCCTCGTCGCTCTTCGTCGCGGCGATCACGCGCCGGGCGCTCGATTCCTGCCTCCGCCACCTCGTCTGCCATCACGGCCCGGCAGCTCGTCGACCGGCGCGCTCGCGTCGTGGCAGAAGAGAATCGCGTCCGCGCCGCGCAGCACGCCGAGCAGCGGACGCGCGCCGCCGCGGCCCATCGGACGCGCCCCTCGATCAGCCCCGGAATCTCGACGAGCTGCACGAGCACGCCGCCGACTCGTGTGAGCGCGGGCACCGGGCGGGTCGTCGTGAAGGCATACGCGCCCGTCTTGATCTGGATCGTTGGAGAGCGCCTGCAGAAGCGACGACTTGCCGGCGTTCGGCGGCCCGACCAGTGCGATCTGTGCGGCGCCCTCGCGCCGGACCGCGATCGAGTCGCGATGCGTCACGCGCTTCGCACTCGCGTCTGGTCGAGCTGCGCCTCGACCCACTTGCGGATGTCCGCGTACGGGCCGTTCTTGTAACCGGGCAGCTTCGCCGAGGATCGTGCGGAGCTCGCGGATCCGCTCCGAGCCTTCCTTGCCGACGAGCCGGCGCTTGATCAGTTGCATCTGCGTGCGATGCGGCATTGGCATCGCGTCACCTTCCTCTCAGTCGTGCGGGAAGGCGCGCGCAAGCCATGACGCAAGGTCAGGTTCGCGCCCTGTCCCGCCGCTTCCACGGACGCTGTAGTCGGAAGCGGCGGGCTAGCCGTGCTGCGTGCAGCAGATGGCTCGCCAGCGATGCATGTGGCCGAGCCTACAGGATCGCGCCCTCGAGCCTGAGCAGCTTTTCCTTGCGGTCGAGCCCGCCGGCGTAGCCGACGAGCTTGCCGTTCGCCCCGACCACGCGGTGGCACGGCAGGACGATCGGCAGTGGGTTGCGGTTCATCACCGTGCCGACGGCGCCGCGCCGCCTGCGGCCGCGCCGAGCGCGCGGCGAGCTCGCCGTACGTGACGACCTCGCCGTACGGGACGCGCGCGAGCTCCCGAAGCACGCGGCGGTTGAAGTCCGCGAGCCGGGCGACGTCGAGCGGAAGGTCGAAGCGTCGTGCCGCTTGCCCTCGAAGTACTCGTCGAGCTCGCGCCGCGCGGGATCGATCGGCTTCGCCGAGCGCAGCGACGCGCACGCCGAAGTCGCGCGCGAGCTGTTCGAGCTCGCGCTCCGGGTCGGCGTCGTAGGAGATCCGGCAGAGGCCGCGCGTCGCTCGTGGCGACGAGCAGCGGGCCGACCGGCGAGTCGACGAAGTCGTAGGCGGCGTCGAGCAAGCCCTCCGCGGCGGCCGCGTCGCGGAAGCGACGGTCGAGTTCGGGGAAACAGCGTTCATCGAGAGCTCCTTCTGTCGTAGCCGGCGGATGCCGGCGGAGGCCGCCTGGCGGGCGGCGGTCGCGTTCGAGCCGAGGGCGGCGCCGATGTCGGCGTAGTCGAGGTCGTAGCCGTAGCGCGAGCACGACCGCGGCGCGCTCCGTCGGCGGCAGCTGGTCGGCGAGGTGCTCGAGCTCGCGCGAAAGCGGGCCGGCCGTCGAGCGCTGCGAGCTCGCGGCAGCGTCCGCGTCGGCGCGCGGGCGGCGGTGCTCGTCGATCGCGATCCGGCTCGGCGATCGTGTACGCCCACGCGCGCGAGATGCTCGCCGTGCTGCAGCTTGGGATAGCGCGCGCAGCGCGCGGAGGAACGTCTCCTGGAACGCATCTTCGGCGCGCTCACGACCGAGCCTGCGGACGAGGAACCCGAAGATCTCCTCGCGGTGCTGCTCGTAGAACGCGCTCGAAGGGCGGCAAGGTCATCCTCGACATCTTGAAACGCTAGGGGGCCTCAGGTGTGAGGATCGCCACCATGAAGGTCGCCGTGGTCGGCCACGTCGAGTGGGTGCGAGTTCGCCCGGGTGGCGAGCCGTGCCCGCTGCCCGGGCGAGATCGCCCACGCCTCGAGACGTGGGAGGAGCCCGCGGGAGGCGGCGCCGTCGCGGCCGTCCAGCTGGCGAGGCTCGCCGGCGTCCCGCGTCTTCTTCACGGCGCTCGGGTCCGACGAGCCTCGGCGCCGTTCCCGCGCCGAGCTCGAGCCAAGCTCGGCGTCGACGTCCAGGCGATCCCGAGGCGGATGCGACCCGCGCGCGCCTTCACGTATCGTCGACGACACCGGCGAGCGGACGATCACCGTCGCTCGAGCCAGAAGCTGCGTCCCCGCGGCGGCGACAGCAGGCTGCCGTGGCACGAGCTCGCGCGAGATGGACGCCGTCTTCTTCGTCAGCGGCGACGCCGATGCGCTCCGGCACGCCGCGCGGCCCGCGTCCTCGTCGCGACCGCCCGTGAGCTCGCGACGCTGCAGGAGGCGGGCGTCGAGCTCGACGCGCTGGTCGGGAGCGGGAGGACGAGGGCCGAGCTCTACCAGCCGGGCGACCTCGATCCGGCCCCGCAGTCGTCGGTCACGACCGCCGGCGGGCTCGGCGGCTGGCTCCAGCCGGGCGGCCCGTTCCGCTCGGCGCCGCTCCCGGGCCCGGTCGTGGACACCTACGGAGCCGGCGACTGCTTCGCCGCAGGCCTGACCTTCGCGCCTCGCGCGCGGGGACGCCGTCGAGGACGCGGTCGCGCGTCGCCGCCCGCTGCGGCGCGGCGGTGCATGACCGGCCAGGGGCCCTACGCACGGCCAAATCGGCGCCGAGGACCTCGGCCGCTAGTAGCCCGCGAAATCCCCTTCCGGGGTGGACAGGTGGGGGAGGGTGGTTTAAAGTGGGGCGAAGTGGTAATCTCCCCAGACCCCAGCAATGCTCCTAGGCGCATACGACCACACACTCGATGACAAGAACCGTCTCACTCTTCCGGCCAAGTTCCGTGAAGCCTTCGCTGACGGTGTCGTCGTCACGCGCGGCCTCGACGGCTGCCTGTACGCCTTCCGTCGTGAGGATTGGGATCGACTCGTCGACTCGCGACTGTCCACGCTGGATCCGCTCAGCCCGGAGGGCCGCGCGGCTCCAGCGGCACTTCTTCTCCGGGGCGTCCGAGGCCGAGCTCGACAAACAGGGCCGCGTGATGATTCCGGCCCAGCTGATCGAGCACGCGAAGCTCGGCACGCGAAGTCGTCGTCGCGGGTGTCAACGACCAGCTCGAGATCTGGGACCGCGCCGCCTGGCGCAAGAGCTGGCAGAAGTCGAAGGGAGTGCGGAGGATGTTGCCGAACGTCTTGCAGACAAGCGCGACTGATCACGTCCCCGTTCTCGCCGACGAGGTGCGCGAGCTCCTCGCGGTCCAGCCCGGCGAGACCGTCGTCGACGCCACCTTCGGCGCGGGCGGCCACGCCGCGCTGCTCGCCGCCGACCTGCAGGGAAGCGGCAAGCTGATCGCGATCGACCGCGATCCCGAGCGTCGCGCCGTACTTCGACCGCTTGCGAAGCAGCGTGCGCGGCGTCAGACGCGTTTCCTGCGCGGCGACTTCTCGGTCGTGCTCGAGCAGCTCGCCGACAACGGCGTCGAGCGCGGACGCGATCCTGCTCGACCTCGGCGTCTCGTCGATGCAGATCGACCGGCCCGAGCGCGGCTTCTCGTACGCGGCCGACGCGCCGCTCGACATGCGGATGGATCCGTCCGCGGACGTGACCGCGCGCGGGCATCGTCAACGAGGCGGCCGAGCGCGAGCTCGCGACGATCTTCAGCCGCTACGGCGAGGAGCGCTACGCGCGCCAGATCGCGCGGGCGATCGTGCGCCGCGCGGCAGGAGCAGCCGTTCGAGCGGACGGGCGATCTCGTCGAGACGATCAAGGCCGCGATCCCGGCGCCCGCGCGCTTCGGCGACGGCCATCCCGCGAAGCGCGTGTTCCAGGCGCTGCGGATCGCGGTCAACGACGAGCTCGGCGCGCTCGAGGCGCGCGCTGCCGGCCGCGTTCGCGATGCTGCGGCCCGGCGGCCGGCTCGCCGTGATCAGCTTCCACTCGCTCGAGGACCGGATCGTCAAGCGCTTCATGCGCGACCGCGAGCGCGGCTGCGACATGCCCGCCGGACTTCCCGATGTGCGTCTGCGGCAAGACGCCCGAGCTGCGCTCGACCTCGCGGAAGGCGATCCGGCCGAGCGCCGCGCGAGACCGCTGCGAACCCGCGCGTCGCCGTCCGCGCGGCTACGGGTCGGAGTCAAGACCTAACGATGGCGACCTGGGCCGCCGCCAGGGCCGAGGAGCCGGTCGCCGCTGCAGCCGCGTCCGAAGCCGCGCGTGCGTCAAGCGACCGCGAGCGCCGCGCTCACGGGCGGCGTCTGTCTGGATCGCGATCGTCGCGGTCCTGCTGGCCGGCGTCGTCGCGACTGAACGTCGCCGTGCTGCGGCTGAACATGAAGCTCGACCAGCCTCGGCCGTGAACGCGCCGACCTCCGCGCCGAGAACGCGCAGCTGTCGTCGCAGCTGTCGAGCGCGGCGTCGCGCTCCGCGGATCCAGAAGCTCGCCGCGAAGCGACTGGGCTGCGGTTCCGGCGACCGCCGACCAGACGACCTACTTCGAGCTCCGCCGCTGACGCTGACGTGAACCGCCACGTCAACCGGCGGATCCGGCTCTTCCTCGCGGTGCTCGTCTCTCGCGTTCGCCGGGCTCGCTCGTTGCGTGCGACCGTGGCTCCAGGCCGTGCGCGCCGGCATCGCTCGTCGGCACTCGCGACAGCACGCAGCACCGCGAGCCGGTGACGCTCCCCGCCGGTCGCGGCACGATCTTCGACCGCAGCGGCGTCGAGCTCGCGCTCGGCGAGCGTGCGACGACGGTCTACGCCAACCCGATGCAGATCGTGGATCCGCGCGCGTGCGGCCGTTGCCGTCGAGCGCACGCTCGGTGTCGACGCCGACCGCGTCTGTATCCGATCGCTCGCCGACCGCACGCGCGGCTTCGTCTACGTCGCCCGCCAGGCGGACCCGCGCAGGCGGCCGCGCTTCGCAGCGCATGAAGCTGCCGGGCTTCGGCTTCTATCCGGAGGAGCGCCGCAGCTACCCGCAGGGATCGGTGGCCGCGCAGGTGCTCGGCTACGTCGGGACGGACGGCAACGGCCTCTCGGGCCTCGAGCTCGCAGCTCGACAAGGACGCTCGCGGGCAGCGCCGGCAAGCGAGACCGATCGTCAGGGATCCGACCGGTCAGCGTCATCGACGTGCAGCGCGAGCGCGCCGAGGTGCCGGGCGCGAACGTGTACCTCGACGCTCGACCACAGCGATCCAGGCGAACGCCGAGGAGGTGCTGCGCGAGACGGTGCGCAAGTGGCAGCGCGAAGAGCGCGACGCGCGATCGTGCTCGACCCGCGCACCGGCGCCATCCTCGCGATGGCCGACGCAGCCGGGCTACGACGCGAATCGCTTCCCGTCGGCGCCGGTCGACCTGCAGCGCAACCGCGCGGTCACCGACACGTACGAGCCGGGCTCGACGTTCAAGCTCGATGACCGTCGCCGGCGCGCTCTCGGAGCGGATCGTCTCGCCCGACGACGCGCGTTCACGCTGCCGTACTCAGCTGCACGTCGCCGACCGCGTCATCCACGACGCCGAGGAGCGCGGCAACGGTGAACTACTCCGTCGCGCAGATCCTCGCGCACTCGTCGAACATCGGCGCGATCACGCTCGCCGCAGATGCTCGGGCCGCACGCGGCTGTCCGTCGTGGATCACGCGCTTCGGCTTCGGCCGGACGACCGGCGTCGACTTCCCGGGCGAGAGCCCGGGCATCGTCCTGCCGCCGGACAAGTGGTCCGGCTCGACGATCGGGAACGTGCCGATCGGCCAGGGGATCGCCGTCACGCCGGTGCAGATGGCCGCCGCCTACGCGGCGATCGCGAACCGCGGCGTCTGGTCGCGTCCGCACCTCGTCGACCACGTCGCGGGCGGCGGGCGGCCGTCGCCTCGACCACCGGCGGCTGGTCTCGCCGCGGATCGCGCAGCAGCTGATGATGATGCTGAAGGACGTCGTCGCCGAGGGCACGGGCACGTATGCAGCGATGCCGGGCTACCAGGTCGCCGGCAAGACGGGCACCGCGCAGAAGCCGGATGCGCAGCGGCGGCTACGCCGACCGGCCGGTACGTCGCCTCGTTCGTCGGGATCGTGCCGGCGTCGCGGCCGCGCCTCGTCATCCTCGTCACGGTCGACGAGCCGCGCGGCGCGATCTGGGGCGGCGTCGTCGCGCGCGCCGGCCTTCCAGCAGATCGCGCGCTTCGACCTCCAGTACCTCGAGGTCCCGCCCGACGCCGCCCCGCGCACTAGCCGCTCCCACGCGTGTACCTAGCAGACGCGCCGTAGGACCCCACACTAGACTTGAGCGGCGATATGCAGCTGGAGCGGCTCATCGCAGCGCTGGCTCCGACCGACGTCGTTGGAGGCGGTGCCGCTCGAGATCCGCGAGCTGGCGTACGACGCGCGGGAGGTGCCGCGCGACTCGCTGTTCTTCTGCGTCCCGGGCGCGACGCGCGGACGGGCACGACTTCGCGCGCGGAGGCCGTCGCAGCGCGGGGCGGTCGGCGCTCGTCGTCGAGCGCCCGCTCGACCTCGACGTGCCGCAGCTCGTCGTGCCGAGCGTTCGCGCGGCGATGCCGCTCGCGGCGGTCGAGTTCTTCGGCGACCCGACCGCGCGAGCTGCCCGTCGCGGCGATCACCGGCACGAACGGGAAGACGACGACGGCGTACCTCCTCTGCGTCGATCCTCGCCGCCGCCGGGCGAGCAGCCCGGCCTGCTGACGAACGTCGAGCGGCGCGTCGGCGACGACGTGCGCGAGGTCGGCGCTGAACACGCCCGAGGCGATCGACCTGCAGCGCCTCTTCCGCGAGATGCTCGACGCAGGGCAACCGCGTCTGCGTGATGGAGGCGACCTCGCATGGCGTCGGCGCAGGGCCGGCTCGACGGAACGCGCTTCGCCGTGCTCGTCTTCACCAACCTGACCCAGGATCACCTCGACTTCCACGGGACGATGGAGGAGTACTTCGAGTCGAAGCGGCGCCTGTTCGCGCAGGCCGCGCGCGCGGTCGATCAACGTCGGCGACGAGTACGGGCGACGCCTCGCCGCCGGAGCTGCCGGACGCGATCACCGTTCGCGGCCGGACGACGACGCTCGGCGACGATCGAGCTGAAGCTGCACGGGCCGCTTCAACGTCGAGAACGCGCTCGCGCGCGGCCGCTGCGCGCGCGCGCGCTCGGGCGTCGACGACGAGCGCGATCAAGCAGCGGCATCGAGGCGCGTCGACCGGCGTGCCGGGACGCTTCGAGCGCGTCGACGAGGGCCAGCCGTTCACGGTCGCTCGTCGACTACGCGCACACGCCCGGCGCGCTCGAGACACGCGCTCGCGGCTGCGCGCGAGCTCGACGCGGCGGCCGCGTCATCTGCGTCTTCGGCGCCGGCGGCGACCGCGACCGCGGCGAAGCGGCCGCTGATGGGACAGGTCGTCGTCCGAGCTCGCCGGACGTCGCGCTCGTCACCTCCGACAATCCGCGCAGCGAGGATCCGGCCGCGATCGCCGCCGAGGTCGCCGGACGGACTCGAGCTCGAGGTCGAGCTCGACCGCGCGCGCGCGATCGAGCGGGCGCTCGAGCTCGGCGCGAGCCGGCGACGTCGTCGTGATCGCCGGCAAGGGCCACGAGCAGGGGCAGGAGATCGCCGGCCGCAAGCTGCCGTTCGACGACCGCGAGGTCGCACGCGAGGCGCTGCGCGCGCTGAGGGCGCCGGCGTGATCGCGCTCGAGACCGACGCTCGCTCGACGGGCCTCGGGCGCGGTCGACGCGCGAGCGGACGCGTTCACCGGCGTGCAGGTCGACTCGCGGCGCATCGAGCCGGGCGACCTCTTCGTCGCCGTCGGCCGCGGCGCGGACGTTCGTCGACGACGCGCTCGCGCAGCGGCGCGGCGGCGACGCTCGTGCCCGACGACGCGTTCGCCGCGCTCGCCGCGCATCGGCGCGCGCCGTGCGCGAGCGCAGCGTCGGCGCGCGTCGTCGGCGATCACCGGCTCGATGGGCAAGACGTCGACGAAGGACATCCTCGCCGCGCTCTGCGCGCCGCACCGCGCGGACGATCGCCGCCGAGGCGAGCTACAACAACGAGATCGGCGTGCCGCTGACGCTCTGCCGGCTCGAGCCGGACACCGAGGTCTGCATCCTCGAGCTGGCGATGCGCGGCTTCGGCCAGATCGCCGAGCTCGCGCGCGATCGCGCGGCCGCAGATCGGCGTCGTGACGAACGTCGGACCGGTGCACCTCGAGCTCGTCGGACTCGCTCGACGGCGTCGCCCGGGCGAAGGGCGAGCTGATCGCAGCGCTGCCGCCGGGCGGCACGGCGATCGTCCCGAGGACTTTCCGGTCGCGCGCGACGACATCGAGCGTCGTGCGCATCGGCGAGCCGACGCGCGAGCTCGCGTCGACGGCCGCACGGTCGTCGGCGGAGTCGAGCTTCAACTTCACCGCGCGCCACCAGGTGCAGAACGCAGCGACCGCGCTCGCCGCGCTCGACGCGCTCGGCCTGCCGCGCCCGGAGTCGGTCGACGTCGGATTCTCGCCCGCTGGCGCGGGAGAGGAGCACGAGCTGCCCGGCGGCGGCCTGCTCGATCAACGACGCCTACAACGCGAACCCCGTCTCGATGCGCGCCGCCCTCGCGTATCTCGTCGAGCGAGCCGGGGACCGGCGGCGCGTCGCGATCCTCGGCGACATGGCCGAGCTCGGGCGCACCGGCCCGCAGTACCACCGTGAGATCGGCGACGCCGCCGCCGAGCTCGGCGTGGACGAGCTGCTCGCCGTCGGCGAGCTCGCACGCGGGTACCTTGAGGCGCGGCGTCCCGGGCGCTGGGTCGCGAACGTCCACGACGCCCTGCGTCGAGGTGGACGAGCTCGTTCGTCCCGGGCGACGCCGTGCTCGTGAAGGCATCACGGGCCGTGGGTCTCGAAGCTCGTGGCAGACGCACTCACCAGATCCCGACGACGACGTGATCCGCGTCCTCGCCGCAGGCGTGGTCGCGATGATCGTCGTCGATCGTCGTCGGTCCGCAAGTTCATCGCGTTCCTGCGGCAGGAACGAGTTCGGCCAGCACATCCGCGAGGAGCGGCCGGAGCGCCACTCGCGTCAAGCAGGGCACGCCGACGATGGGCGGCCTGCTGATCCTCGTCGTCGCCACGGTCGCGTTTCTCGCCGTCTCGAAGTACACGGTGCCGGCGCTGACGGTGCTGTTCGTCACGCTCGGCTGCGGCGCGATCGGCTTCCTCGACGACTTCATCAAGCTGCACGCACCGCCGCTCGCTCGGGCTGCGCGGCCGCTGGAAGATGCTGCTGCTCGCGCTGATCACGGTCGGCGTCGGCTTCGCGGCCGATCACCAGCAGCTGCCGCACGAGCGTCTTCATCCCGGTCGTGCACTGGAACGTCGAGCTCGTCGTGGGGCTGGTACGTCCTGCTCTTCCTCGTGATCGCCGGCACCGCGAACGGCGTCAACCTCACCGACGGCGCTCGACGGGCTCGCGGCGGGAACGGGATCATCGCGCTGCTCACGTTCACCGCGATCGCGGTCGTGACCTACATCCGCTCGGGCAACCCGGCGGGCGCTTCGACAGCCGCCTCGATCTCGCGATCGTCGGCGCCGCGCTGATCGGCGGCCGCGATCGGCTTCCTCTGGTACAACGCCTTCCCGGCCGAGGTGTTCATGGGCGACACCGGGCGCGATGGCGATCGGCGGCGCGCTCGCCGCGATGGCGATCTTCACGCAGACCGAGCTGCTGCTGCTGCTTCATCGGCGGCATCTTCGTGATCGAGGCGCTGTCGGTGATCATGCAGGTCGATCTCGTTCAAGTACTACGGCCGGCGCGTGTTCCTGATGGCGCCGATCCACCACCACTTCGAGATGAAGGCGTGGTCGGAGACGAAGATCATGGTGCGCTTCTGGATCGTCACGGCGATCCTCTGCGCGATCGGCTTCGCGCTCTTCTACCGCGACTTCACCTTCTTCCGGCGCTGAGCGCGAGCCGGCCCGACGATGCCGTCGTCGGGATCGGCGCCGACGGCGCGAGCTCGGTCTGCCGAGCTTGCGGAACGAGTCGCTCCAGACGGTGACGTTGCTCGTCGGTCGACCGGTCCGTCGACGCGCTCGAGCAGCCTGCGGGCGACGCATCGACGGCCTCGAATGTCTCCTACCTCGTCGGCGCGATCGGACGTGCTGCCGCTGCCGGACGCGAGCGTCGACGCGATCCGTCGCGACGCTGAGCTCGTGCCGAGACGCGCCGAGGCCGCGAGCCGAGTTCTTCCGTGTCCTCCGCCTGACGGCGGGCGGGTGTCGCAGCTCGGACGGACTCCACCGGATCGCGCGTTGAACTTAGCACGCGCATGAGGTCAGCGACTCTTCAGCGAAGCCGGATTCGCCGACGTGACGGTCGCGCCGGCGACGCGGTGCCGGCACGGCGCCGCGCGAAGCCGTGAAGCTTCCGCGCCGGGCGCTCGTCGCTCGGGCTCGCCCGCTCGGGTCAGGCCGCCGCGCTCGCGCTCGCGCGGCGCGGCGTCGCCGATGGTCGCGGCCGACCGGGCCGCCGACGCCGGACACCGGGAGGCTTGCCGAGGCCGGCGTCGAAGTCCACCTGGGGACTGAGGAGGAACGGTCTGCTGGACGGCGTCGAGCTGCTCGATCAAGAGCCCGGGCGTGCCGGGGAGTCGCCGCTGGCGGCGGCTGCGCGTGCGCGTGGGATTCCGATCTGGAGCGAGGTCGAGCTCGGCTTCCGGCTGCTGCGGAACCCGTTCATCGGGGTCACCGGGACGAACGGCAAGACGACGACGAGCGAGCTGCTCGGCGCGATGTTTCGCGCCGCCGGACGGCCGGTCGCGGTCGCCGGGCAACGTCGGCCGGCCGCTGACCGAGCCTCGACGGCGCGCTGGACCGAGGACGCCTGGATCGTGTGCGAGCTGCTCGAGCTTCCAGCTCGAGGACGTCCACCGGCTTCCGGCCGCGCGTCGCCGTCCTGCTCAACCTCGAGCCCGACCATCTCGACCGCCACGGCACGTTCGACGCGTACCGCGACGCGAAGCTGCGCATCTTCGAGAACCAGACCGAAGCCGACGTCGCCGTCGTCCCGCGGGCTTCGGCGCCGTTCCCGGCGGCGCGGACCGCGTCGAGTTCGCTGCCGACGACGCGCTGCCCGCCGAGCCGCTCATTCCCGGGCGAGCACAACCGCGAGAACGCCGCCGCAGCGACCGGCCGCCGCGCGCGCCGCGGGCATCGAGGACGACGCGATCGCCGAAGCGCTGCGCACGTTTCCCGGCGTCGCGCACCGCCTCGAGCTCGTCGCGCGAGCGTCGACGGCGTCCGCTTCGTCAACGACTCGAAGGCGACCAACACGGCCGCTGCCCGTCGCGGCATCGCCGCGTATGCGGGCCAGCCGCTCCGCCTGATCCTCGGCGGCTCGCTCGAAGGGCGAGTCGTTCGACGAGCTCGCCGAGAGCTTCCCGCCGTCGCGTGCGCTCGATCGACCTCGATCGGCGAGGCGACGGACGAGCTCGCCGCCGCGCTCGACGCGGCCGGGCGCGCCGTATCGCCGCTCGCGGCGATCTCGCAACCGCAGTCGGCGCGCGCCGCAGGAGACGCCGAGCCGGGCGACGTCGTCCTGCTCTCGCCGGCGTGCGCGAGCTACGACCAGTTCCGCGACTTCGAGGAGCGCGGCGAGACGCTTCCGCCGGCTCGTCGAGGAGCTGTGGTGAAGCAAGGCGCAGCTCGAGTCGCACCTCGCTCGTGCTCGTCACGCTCGGCGCTCGTCGCCTTCGGCCTCGTGATGGTCTACAGCGCGACGTCGGCGCCCGGCCGCGCTCGCGCGCACGCGACCCGATGTCGTACCTGAAGAAGCAGGGCGTCTACGCGCTCATCGGCGTCGGCGCTGATGATGGCGGCGTCGCGATTCGACTACCGGCGGCTGCGGCAGCTCGCGCCGGCGCTCGTGCTGACCGCGCTCGGCGGCTGTCTCGCCGTGCTCGTGATCGGCGACGCGCATCAACGGCGCGCGGCGCTGGATCGAGGTCGGCCCGCGCGACGTTCCAGCCGTCGGAGCTCGCCAAGCTCGCGCTCGCCGTCTGGGCGGCCGCCTATCTCGCGCAAGCGCCCGGCGCCGCGGACGCTCAAGGAGCTCTGCGCGGCCGATCGGGCTCGCTGCTCGGCGTCTTCTGCGTGCCTGATCCTCGCCGAGCCCGACCTCGGCACGGCGATCTCGCTCGTCGTCGTGCTGCTCGCGCGTGCTGCTCGATCTCCGGGACGCCGCTGCCGACGCTCGCCGCCGGAACGGGCATCGCGGTCGCGCTCGGCCTCGATCGCGATCTGGTTCGAGCCCTACCGCCGCGCGCGCCTCTTCAGCTTCCTCGATCCCGTGGAAGGACCCGCAGGGCGCCGGCTTCCAGACGGTGCAGGCGCTGATCGGCCTCGGCTCCGGCGGTGTCTTCGGCGCCGGGCTCGGCCACGGCGTCGCAGAAGATCAACTACCTGCCCGAGGCGCACACCGACATGATCTTCGCCGTCATCGGCGAGGAGCTCGGGCTCGCTCGGCGTGACCGCTCGTGATCGCGGCGTACGCCGCGTTCGCCTACGCGGGCTTGCGGGTCGCGCTCGCGTGCACGCGATCCGTTCGGCAAGCGGCTCGCCGCCGGGATCACCGCGCTCGTCTGCGGGCAGGCGGTGATCAACCTCGCGGCGGTCCTCGGGCTCGCGCCGCTGACCGGGATTCCGCTGCCGTTCGTCTCCTACGGCGGCTCGAGCCTCGTGGTCGCGCTCGCTCGCGGTGGGCATCCTCCTTAACATCGCCGGCAGGCATGGAGCAGCGAGCGAGAGCGTGCGGTGCCTGATCGCAGCCGGCGGGACAGCGGGACACGTCGCGCCGTCGCTCGCAGTCGCGGAGGCGCTGCGCGCGCGCGGCGTGCAGCGTGACGTTCGCCGGGTCGCCGGATCGCGTCGAGGCGCGGCTCGTTCCTGAGGCGGGCTACGAGCTCGACACGTTCCGCGATCTCCGGCCTGCCGCGCCGGCCGTCGCCCGACGCTCGGCCGCGCGCTGCTGCTGGCGGCGTCGCGCGCCCGCGCGCCTGCGCGCGCATCCTCGCGCGGCGCGCGAGCCGGACGTCGTGCTCGGCGGCGGCGGCTACGTCGCCGGGCCGATGGTGCTACGCGGCCGGCGCGCCGCAAGATCCCGACTGCGCTGATGGAAGCCGACGCGCACCTCGGCCTCGCGAACCGGCTCGCCGCGCCGTTCGCGCGGCGCGTCTTCCTCGCGTTCCCGATCGCCGGGCCGTGACGGGCTCGAAGTACCGCGTCACCGGCCGGCCGATCCCGGCGCGCGCTCGCGCGCCGTGCCGCAGCGCGAGGCGCGCAGCTCTTCGGCCTGCCCCGCGGACGGGCCGGTGCTGCTCGTCTTCGGCGGCTCGCTCGGGCGCGCGCGCGCTGAACGAGCTGGCGATCGAGGCGTTCGGCGAGGCAGGGCCCGCGGTGCTGCACCTCTGCGGCGACGCGCGACTACGACGAGCTGCGCGCGCGAGTGACGCCGGCCGGACTACCGCCTCTTCGCGTTCACCGAGGAGTTCGGCGCCGCGCTCGGCGCCAGCGACCTCGCGCTCGCGCGCGCCGGCGGCTCGGTCTGGGAGCTCGCCGCGGCGGGCAAGCCGGCGGTGCTCGTCCCCGGCTCTTCGCGACCGGCGACCACCAGACGAAGAACGCGCGCTACTTCGAGCAGCGCGGCGGCGCGGTCGTCGTGCCGGAGACGGAGGTCGGCGCGCGCCCGAGCTGATCGCGCTCGCTGCTCGACGATCCGCGCAGCGGCTGGCGGAGATGTCCGCCGCGATGCGCGGCTGGCGCGGCCGGACGCGGCGGACGAGATCGCGGAGGAGCTCATTGCCCTCGCCGCTTGACGGACGGCGGCTCTGGATCGCCGGCATCGGCGGCGCGGGCATGAGCGCGTACGCGCTGCTCGCGCAGCGCGTGGGGCGCCGAGGTCGCGCGGCTGGGATCGCGTCGAGACGCCGTACCTCGAGCAGCCTCGAGGGCATCGACGTCGAGATCTCGACGAGCCGCCCGCAGCCGCCGGACGGCTGGGAGGCCGTTCGTGTCGACGGCGCTTCGCGGAGCGCGTCCCGGGCAAGACGCGCGCCGAGCTGCTCGCCGAGCTCGTCTCGCCTGCGCGACTCGATCGTCGTCGCGGGCGCGCACGGCAAGACGACGACGAGCGCGATGATCGCGTTCTGCCTCGAGCGGCTCGGGCCGCGACCCGGCCTGGCTGATCGGCGGCGACGATCCCGCAGCTCGGCGGCAACGCCGGCACCGGCGACGGGCTGGCTCGTCGTCGAGGGCGACGAATCCGACCGCACGATCGCCGCGCTGCGGCCGCGCATCGCCGTCGTGACGAACGTCGACCTCGACCATCACACGACGTTCGGCTCGCGCGCCGAGGTCGAGGAGCTCTTCGACGAGTGGCTCGCGAACGTCGCCGCACGGTCGTGCGCGGCGAGGAGCTGGCGCCCGTACGACGGGCGAGCTCGCCGTTGCCGGGCGAGCACAACCGGCGGAACGCCGCCGGCTGCGCTCGCGGCGCTCGAGCTCGCGGGTGTCGAGCGCGAGGAGGCCGCAGCCGTGCTCGCCGAGTTCCGCGGGCGCGGCGCGGCGGCTCGAGCGCCGCGGCGAGGCCGGACGGCGTCGCGCGTCTACGACGACTACGCCCACCATCCCGCCGAGATCGCCGCGACGCTCGAGGCGCGTGCGCGACGGCGGCGATCGCGCTGCTCGTCCTCTTCCAGCCGCATCTCTACTCGCGCACGCGGCATCTCGCGCGCGAGCTCGGCAGCCGCGCTCGCCGCGCGCCGACGTCGTCGCGGTGACCGACGTCTATCGCCGCGCGCGAAGAGCCGGTCGACGGCGTCAGCGGCAAGCTCGTCGTCGACGCGCTCGCCGAGCGCCGCCCGGGATGCGCGTCGCGTGGACGCCGCCGGTCGAGGACGGCGCTGCGCTATCTCGCGCGGCCTGGCCGGCCGGGCGACCGTCGTCGCTGACGATCGGGCGCCGGCGACGTCGACCGACGCGGCCGAGCTGCTCCTCGAGACGCTCGCGTGAAGATCGACGCAGGACGTTCCGTCTGTCGCGGCTTCACGACGCTCGGCACGGGCGGGCCGGCGCGCGCGTTCGCCCGGCCCGAGACGCGTCGACGAGCTCGCAGGAGGCGCTCGCTCTGCGCGGCGGCCGACGGCTCGCCCGTCGCGCGTCGTCGGGCTCGGCTCGAACCTGCTCGTCGCCGACGAGGGCTTCGACGCGCTCTGGCGCTCAAGCTCGGCGGCGAGCTCGCGCAGGCCGAGGTCGACGGCGAGCTGCTCGTCGCGGGCGGCGGCGCGCCGAACGCGGTCTGCCCTGCACCGCGCGCGCAGCCGCGGGCTCGGCGGCTTCGAGTTCGCCTGCGCGATCCCCGGCACCGCCGGCGGCGGCGTCTGGATGAACGCCGGCGCCTACGGCGGCGACTGGCGCGGGCATCCTCGAGCGCGCGCTCGTCGTCGACGGCCGACGGCGCTGACTGGCGGACGCCGGACGAGCTCGGTCTCGCTACCGGCACTCCGACCTCGAGCACGGCCAGGTCGTCGCGCGCGTCGAGTTCCGGCTCGACGCCCGCGCCGCCGGACGAGATCAAGGCGATCGTCGCCGACCTGCAGGCGCAGCGGAAGGCCGCGCAGCCGACGAACAAGCGCACGTTCGGCAGCGTCTTCAAGAACCCCGAGCACGAGCTCTCCGCCGGCCGGATGCTCGAGGCCGTGCGGCCTGAAGGGCCACCGCGATCGGCGGCGCGCAGATCTCGCCCCGGCACGCGAACTTCATCGAGAACGCCGACGGCGCGCAGCCGGCGGACGCGATCGCGCTGATGACCGAGGCCCGGCGCGCGCGCCTGGGAGCAGTTCGGCGTCGAGCTCGAGCACGAGGTCGAGTTCCTCGGCGCGGTCGAGCTGCCGCCCGATGCTCCAGGGCGTAGGACCGCGCGGCCGCAGCGGCGAAGTCACCCGCGTGGGCGAGAAGGTCTCTCCGCGCTCCCGCGCAGGCGGAGCTTCGACGTCGCTGCGGCTTCGCGCCCTCGGGCCGGTCGTTCGCGATCGGCGCTCGTGGCTCGTGCTGCTCGCCGGCGGGTCTCTACGCCGCTCGCGCGCGAGACGTCGATGTTCGCCGTGCGCTCGATCGAGGTCGAGGGCGCGTCGCCGGCGCTCGCCGCAGAGGTCGCGTGCCAGCTTCGCCCGCTCGACGGGCGCAGCCTCGTCGCGCTCGAACGGCGGCGCAGTCGAGCAGCGTCGTCGACGCGCTGCCGGCCGTTCGCAGCGTCGGTCGTCGACCGGGCGTTCCCGCACACGCTCCGGATCCGCGTCGTGCCCGAGCTGCCGGTCGCCGTGCTCGGCGCGGCGCGGAGTCGTGGCTCGTCTCCGGCGCGCGGCCGGGTCATCGCGCGCGATCGCGCGCGAGCGCGGCGCGACCTGCCGCGGATCTGGCTGCCGACGACGCACCGAGACTCGACGAGGGCGCCTTCCTCGACGGACGAGCCCGGGCGCGCTGGCCGCCCGCTCGCTCGCCGCGTCTCGTCGGCAGCGGCTTCTCGAGTCGGGTCGCCTTCGTGCGCGCGCTCGACGGTCAGATCACGCTCGGACTTCGCGGCGGGCTCGAGATCCGGCTCGGCGACGCCGATCGACCTCGCGCCTGAAGATCGCGATCGCGCGCGGCATCCTGCCGACCTCGCGCTGCCCGGCCGGGCGGCCCGGACTACCTCGACATCACCGTCCCCGAGCGCCCGGTCGCGCGGCCGCAACCCTCAACTCTCAGGTTGAGCGTTGATGAGTTGCCTGCGCGTTGACACTGCGGTATCGGCAGCGACGTACCCTGCTGCGCAGAAGGCGTTCGGCAGCCCCAACGCTTTAGTCCAGCTTGAGGTCGAGCTACCTTCAGCATGTCATGAGCCAAACAGGCAACTACCTCGCGGTCATCAAGGTCGTCGGCGTCGGCGGCGGCGGCACGAACGCCGTCAACCGCATGGTCGACGCCGGCCTGCGCGGCGTCGAGTTCATCGCCGTGAACACCGACGCGCAGGCGCTGCTGATGACGCGACGCCGACGTGAAGATCCAGATCGGCGCGCAGGCGACGCGCGGGCTCGGCGCCGGCGCCGATCCCGAGGTCGGCCTCGCCGCCGCGCAGGAGAGCCGCGACGAGCTGAAGGAGGCGCTCAAGGGCGCGGACATGGTCTTCGTCACCGCCGGCGAGGGCGGCGGCACCGGCACCGGCGGCGCGCCCGATCGTCGCCGAGCTCGCGCAGCGAGATCGGCGCGCTCACGGTCGGCGTCGTCACGCGGCCGTTCGCGTTCGAGGGCCGCAAGCGCGCCGAGCAGGCCGAGCAGGGCATCGACGCAGCTGCGCGACCGCGTCGACACGCTGATCGTGATCGAGAACGACCGGCTGCTGCAGGTCGTCGAGCAAGCAGACCTCGATCGTCGACGCGTTCCGGATGGCCGACGACATCCTGCGCCAGGGCGTCCAGGGCATCACCGACCTGATCACGGTGCCCGGCCTCGTCAACCTCGACTTCGCCGACGTCCGCACGATCATGCGCGACGCCGGCTCGGCGCTGATGGGCATCGGCCGCGCGTCGGGCGAGAACCGCGCCGCCGAGGCGGCGCGGACGGCCGTCTCGTCGCCGCTGCTCGAGGCGTCGATCGAGGGCGCGACCGGGATCCTGCTCAACATCACCGGCGGCTCCGACATCGGCCTCTTCGAGGTCAACGAGGCGGCCGAGGTCGTCACCGGCGCCGCCGACCAGAACGCGAACGTCATCTTCGGCGCCGTCATCGACGACGTCGCTCGGCGACGAGGTCCAGGTCACGGTGATCGCGACCGGGTTCGGCGGCCAGGGCCGCCGGCGCCGCCGGCGCGCGAGGCCGAGCGCGGAGCCGCCGATGCCCGGCTGCCGCGACGCGTCCGAGGGCTTCGACGTCCCGCAGGAGTGCTCGACGTCCCGTCGTTCCTCCGCGACGACTAACCGCGAAACGCGCACGCGCAGGTTCTCGCAGGCTCTGGGTTTGCGAGGCGCGGTATCTGATGCGCTGCCCTCATGGGGTTCATCCTCCCCGGTTGGCCCCACGACCCGGTCCGTCGCTCCGGCTGCGCCTCTCAGAGACACAGCCGGAGCGGCACCTTTCCGAGCGCTCGTTAGCATCGGTCGGCGATGGCCCAGATGCTGCTGCGAGACGCCGCTCCACGACCGGCACGTCGCCCTCGGCGCGCGCATGGTCCCGTTCGCCGGCTGGGAGATGCCCGTGCAGTACGACGGAGTCATCCCCGAGCACCGGGCCGTGCGGGCCGACTGCCGGCGTCTTCGACGTCTCGCACATGGGCGAGTTCGAGGTCGAGGGCCCGCGCGCGACGGCGCTGCTTGCAGGCGACGCTCTCGAACGATCTCGACAAGATCGGCCCGGGCGAGGCGCAGTACACGCTGCTGACGAACGAGCGCGGCGGGATCATCGACGACCTGATCGTCTACCGGCTCGACGAGTTCCGCTACCTGCTGATCGTCAACGCGGCCAACCGCGAGGCCGACCTCGGCTGGCTCAAGGAGCGCGAGATCCGCGGCTCCGACGTGCGCGACGTCTCCGACGAGTACGCGCTGCTCGCCGTCCAGGGGCCGCGCGCGATCGAGCGGCTCGGCCTGCCCGAGGCCAGGCAGTTCACGTTCGCCGAAGGCAGAGATCGACGGCATCGAGTGCATGGTGAACCGCACCGGCTACACCGGCGAGGCACGGCTGCGAGCTCGCTCGTCATGGCCGAGGACGCCGGCGACCTGTGGGACAGCGTGCTCGAGCGCGGCGCCGTCCCGTGCGGGCTCGGCGCGCGCGACACGCTGCGGCTCGAGGCGTCACTGCCGCTGCACGGGAACGACATCACGCCGGACACCGACGCGATCTCCGCCGGGCTCGGCTGGTGCTGCGACGCTCGACAAGGAGTTCTCGGGCGCCGAGGAGCTGCGCGAGCTCAAGGCGCGCGGGCCCGAGCGAAAGCTCGTCTCGTTCGTGATGGAGGAGAAGGCGGTCCCGCGGCAGGGCATGGCGATCGAGGGCGGCGGCGAGGTCACCTCCGGAACGCACTCGCCGATGCTCGACCGCGGCATCGGGATGGGCTACGTCCCGCGTCAGCTCCGCGCGCGCCGGACACCGAGCTGGCGATCGACGTCCGCGGCAAGTCGCGCCGCGGCACGCGTCGTCAAGAGACCGATCTACAAGCGAGAGGAGTAGCGCCAGTTGGCCGCGAGCGAGACGCTATCCCGACGACCTGAAGTACCACACGGAGCACGACTGGGCCCGCATCGAAGGCGACGAGGCGGTGCTCGGCATCACCTGGTTCGCGCAGGACGCGCTCGGCGAGCTCGTCCACTACGAGCCGCCGAACGAGGGCGACACGATCGCGAAGGACGTCGGCCTACGGCGAGGTGGAGTCGGTGAAGGCCGGTCTCCGACGTGATCGCGCCGCTCTCCGGCGAGGTGCTCGAGGTGAACGCGAAGGTCGTCGACGAGCCCGAGACGGTCAACGAGGATCCGTACGGCGACGGCTGGCTGATCCGGATCCGCCTCGGCGACCCGTCGGAGGCCGACGCGCTGCTCGACGTCGCGGCCTACAAGCAGGTCGTCGCAGAGTCCTGAGTTGAGCTACCTCTCGCTGACCGACGCGCGACCGCGAGGAGATGCTCGCGGCGATCGGGGTCTCCTCGGTCGAGCGAGCTCTTCCGCGACATCCCCGAAGGCGTGCGCTTCGGGCGCGAGCTCGACCTCGAGCCGGCGCTCTCCGAGCAGGAGCTCTCGCGCCACCTCGAGGAGCTCGCCGCGCGGAACGTCGACACGAGCAACGAGCTCTCGTTCCTCGGCGCCGGGCATCTACGACCACTACGTCCCGGCCGTCGTCGACACGGTGCTGCAGCGCGGCGAGCTCCTGACGGCGTACACGCCGTACCAGCCGGAGATGAGCCAGGGCGTGCTCCAGGCGATCTTCGAGTACCAGACCGTGATCTGCGAGCTGACCGGGATGGACGTCTCGAACGCGTCGGGCTACGACGGCACGACCGTTGCCGCCGACGCCTGCTACGTGGCGAAGCACGCGACCGGACGGACGAAGGTCGTCGTGACCGAGGCGACGAACCCGCAGGTGCGCCAGGTCGTGAAGACGTACGCGCCCGGCTTCGGGCTCGAGGTCGTCGAGGTGCCGCACCGCGGCGGCGTCGACCGACCCGGACGAGCTCGCGCGAGGCGGCGACGGATGCGGCGTGCGTGATCTTCCAGCAGCCGAACTTCTTCGGCTGTCCTCGAGCCGGCGCCCGACCTCGCCGCCGCGGCGAACGACGCGGAGCGCGATCGCCGGTCGCGCACGTCGACCCGATCTCGCTCGGCGTGCTCGAGGCGCCGGGCGCCTACGGCTGCGGCGATGGCGATCGGCGAGGGCCAGAGCGCGGGCAACTACCAGTCCTTCGCCGGCCCGCACTACGGCTTCCTCGCCGCGCGGCAGCGACTTCATCCGCCGCATGCCCGGCCGGATCGTCGGCGAGACGCTGGACGCCGCGGGCGAGCGCGGCTATGTCCTGACCCTGCAGACCCGCGAGCAGCACATCCGCCGCGAGAAGGCGACGTCGAACATCACGACGAACCAGACGCTGCTGGCGCCTCGCGGGCCTCGTGCACCTCTCGTGGCTCGGACCGCAGGGGCTGCGCGAGCTGGGGAGACCTGCATGAGCCTCGCCGCAGTACGCGAAGAGCGCGCCTGACCGAAGCCGGGCTTCGAGCTGGCGTTTCCAGAACAGACAACATTCAAGGAGTTTGCCGTCCGGGCCGGACGGAACGCGCACGGACGCGATTCGGACGCCGCGCGAGCGCGGCGTGCATCCCGGCTACGCGCTCGGCCGCGACTACGAAGGGCCTCGACGACGCGCTGCTCGTCGCGGTCACCGGAGCGCCGCACACCCGCGGACATCGACCGCCTCGTCGAAGCGCTGGCGTCGATGAAGCTGATCTTCGAGAAGTCGCAAGCCGGCCGGCGTGGCGGCGAGCTGCCGCAGCTACGACCTTCCGCCTGCCAAGGTGCCCGACGAGCTCTGCGCCGCGAGGACCCGCCGCGCCTGCCCGAGCTCGCCGAGCCCGAGATCGTCCGGCACTTCACCGAGCTCTCGACGCGCAACTTCGGGATCGACACGGGCTTCTATCCGCTCGGCTCGTGCACGATGAAGTACAACCCGCGCGTCAACGAGCGGCTCGCGATGCTGCCCGGCTTCCGCGACCTGCATCCGCTACCAGGACGAGGATGCGATCCAGGGAGCGCTCGAGCTGATGTGGCGGTTGCAGGAGGCGCTGATCGAAGTGTCCGGCCTGCACGCCTGCTCGCTCCAGCCGGCCGCGGGCTCGCAGGGCGAGCTGACCGGCCTGATGCTGATGCGGGCGTACTTCGCCGACCGCGGCGAGGCCGATCACGCGCGACACGATCATCACCGCCGACACCGCGCATGGCACGAACCCCGCGAGCGTGACGATGGCCGGCTACAAGCTCGCGAAGGTCGAGACCGACGCCCGCGGGAACGTCGACGTCGCGCACCTGCGCGAGATGGTCGACGAGCGGACCGCCGGGCTGATGCTCACGAACCCGTCGACGCTCGGGCTCTTCGACGAGCACATCGAGGAGATCGCGCGGATCTTCCACGAGGTCGGCGCGCTCCTCTACTACGACGGCGCGAACCTGAACGCCGTCTGCGGCATCTCGCGGCCGGGCGACATGGGCTTCGACATCGTCCACATCAACCTGCACAAGACGTTCTCGCAACCGCACGGCGGCGGCGGCCCCGGCGGTGGACCGATCGTCGTGCGCGACAAGCTCGAGCCGTTCCTGCCCGTCCCGGCGGTCGTCGAGGACGGCGACCGCTTCCGCCTCGACTACGACCGGCCGAAGTCGATCGGCAAGGTCCGCGGCTTCACCGGGCCGTTCGGCGTCTTCGTTCGCTCGTACGCGTACATCCGCTCCTACGGGCCGCGCCTCCGCGAGATGTCGGAGATCGCGGTGCTCAACGCCAACTACCTGCTCGCCCGGCTGCGGGAGGCGTACGACCTTCCCTACGACCGGCTCTGCGATGCACGAGTTCGTGCTCGAGCGCGCGCACGCTCGAAGCGCGAGCACGGCGTCTCGGCGCTCGACGTGGCGAAGCGGCTGATGGACTACGGCTTCCATCCGCCGACGATCTACTTCCCGCTCGTCGTCCCGGAGGCGCTTGATGATCGAGCCGACGGAGACCGGAGGCGAAGGAGACGCTCGACGAGTTCGCCGACGCGATGCTGGCAATCGCGCGAGAGGCCAAGGAGGATCCGGGATGCTTCACGAGGCGCCGCACGCGCGCCCGGTGAAGCGGCTCGACGAGGTGCTCGCCGCGAAGCGCGCGATCGTGAAGTACGGCTTCGAGGAGCATCCGGACCTCGGTGCAAGTCCGCAGAGCCGCGCCAGCTGGAAGCCCAGAAAGGCGCCTAGCGGCTCAGGCGGCGAGCGGCAGGCTCAGCTGCCTGAGGCCGAGCCGCTCGAAGACGAGCTCGACTTCGATCGCAACCGGTGCGAACTGTTGCGGCTGCCAGACGTGCGCGTCGTCTTCGGACTGCAGCTTCTCGAGCCGCTGCTCAGTCCGCTGTCCTCGGATCTGCAGCATCACGGTCTGCGCGTAGCAGCGCGCCCACAGCTCGTGCACCGACTGGAAGTACGCTGACGCGAGTAGCCTGCCGGGCAGGCACGCGCTTCTCGAGCAGCGCCGCAGCTTCGCGCCAGGGCTCGAACGCGGGGTGCACCGCCGAAGCCCACGAGCGCGTCTTGCGGTCGTAGAAGATCTGGTGGTCGAGCAGGTGTCCGAGCTCGTGCAGGAAGCCGAGCGCAGAACGCCCGCCGACGCGCGCGAGACACGTAGGTCGATCGGATCGCTTCAGGCGGAAGCGGTAAGCGCCGGCCTCGCTGATCGTCGCCGTCGCACGCACCGGTACGGGTGAGAGATCGGATCGCAGTCCATGCAGGCGGGACGCAGCTGCGAGCGCGCGCTGCAGCTCAGCCGCGAGCGGGCTTCGTCGCGGTAACGCGACGACTCTTCGCAGTGAACGCAGGCGCGGCTTTCCTCGCGGGCGACACATTCTGGATAGCGGCGTTGTCCCATTGGTAAATCTTCGGTTGTCCGCATCGGACGGACTTGAGCTGCGTGTCATGCTTTGCAGTCGTGCAACTGCGTCGTACGCTTCTCGCTTGCACGTCGCGATTTCCTTCGCGGCGATCGATCTCGTGCACAAGTCGATTGCGACGGCGGAGTTCCATCACGCGCGCACGCCGCTCGTCGCGTTGATGATGGTCGCGCTGATCGCAGCGCTCGTCGTGTTCGTGCCACGCGTGCCGTCGAACGCCGCAGCGATCGGCGCGGGCGATCGCATGCGGCGGTGCGCTCGGAAACCTCATCTCGCTTCTTCGCCTGGGCGCAGGGTGTGCCGGATCCGCTGATCGTCACGAGCGGCGTGCACGCCGCTCGCGTTCAATCTCGCCGACCTGTTCGCGCTCGCAGGCGACGCGCTGCTGCTCAGCGCGATCGCCGTGCTGCGGATTGTAACCGCGGCCGAGCTCGCCGAGCCGGTCTAGCGGCTCTCTCAGTACAGATCTTCGAGATCGTCGACGATGATCGCTCGTCCTCGCGCCGCGTCTACGACTTCCGAGACGGCGAGCAGCAGAGTGGCAGCGACGACAGCTACCACGCTGAGTCCACGCAAGTGCGAGCCAGGCGACGACGAGAGCGGCCACGCCGAAGCGCTGCCCTACCGGGTCGTGCCGCAGAAACCGCATAAGCACGACGGCTTCCTTCATCTTTGGCTCCTCCCTTCAAGGCCAGGAATCGGCCGCTCGGGGCAGGGCCTCCATCCCTCGGATCGCGTAACGAATGCGCCAGCGTAGCAAGACTGTAGGGAGGAACCCGAATGAGGGAGAACTGATGACGAAAGTCCAAAAGACCGAGGCGAGAGTGGCGCGCCAGAGCTGATCCCGAGCAGTACCGCGTGCTGCGGGAGAAGGGCACGGAGGCGCCGTTCACCGGGGAGTACGACCACTATCGTTCGAGCCCGGCACCTACCGGTGCGCGGGCTGCGGCGCCGAGCTCTTCCGCTCTGAGGCGAAGTACGACTCCGGCTGCGGCTGGCCCGCGTTCTACGCCAGCCGACGGTGAGGCCATCGACGAGGAGACAGACAGGTCTCACGGGATGGTTCGCACCGAGGTCGATGTGCTCGAACTGCGGCGGCCACCTCGGCCACCTGTTCCCGGACGGGCCTGCCCCGACCGGAATCCGTTACTGCATCAATTCGGCAGCACTCGAACTGGAGGAGGAATAGTGAGTAGAAGAAGGCAACATTCGGCGCCGGCTGCTTCTGGGGCGTCGAGGCGGCGTTCCGTCAGCTCGACGGAGTGACCGCGACGCGCGTCGGCTACTCCGGCGGCCAGATGGAAAACCTCGGACCTACGAGGACGTCTGCTCGCACAGGACCGGTCGCCGGGTCGTCGAGGTCACTCGACCCCGACGGATCTCGTACGACCAGTTGCTCGACGTCTTCGGGCGAAGCACGACCGACAGCTCAACCGTCAGGGGCTGGGCGTCGGTGACAACTACCGTTCCGCGATCTTCTTCCAGGACGCCGCGCAGCAGGAGGCCGCTCTGAAGTCCGAAGGCGGAGAGCAGCGGAACTAAGGTGCGCCGATCGTGACGCAGATCGAGCCCGCGGGAAACGTTCTACGAGGCTGAGGACTACCACCAGCAGTACCTCGAGAAGCGCGGCCGCTCGAGTTGCACGCCCGCGCTGCAGAAGACGGCGAGCTAACCGGCAGCGAGCTGACCGCAGGCCGCGGCAATGTCGCGGCCTCGCGTCAGTCGCACTGTGGCGGCAGGCGCGCGCGGTCGAGCACGTGCTTGAAGGCATCGATTGCCTTGCGAGCGTCGTACATCCCTGTGGGTTGTACGGGATGAGATTCGCCCTTGAACACGCTTTCGGGTCGAGGCGGTCCGCGAGCAGCGCGCCTGCTCGACTCGATCGTTCGCACCGCGAAGCATCACGTACTCGACGAACGCCTTGCGTCGGCCAACCATGAGTAGCGCTCGCACTTCCGCCAGACGTCAGCCAGCGGGTAACAGCGCGTTCACCGGCATCAGCTCGCTGCGCAACTCGTCGGTCGCCGCGTGCAGTGGAGTGCAAGCGCGGATCACCGCCCCTCATCGACCTCGTCTGCGAAGCGGGTGAGCCCGGGGGCAGCCAGCCGATCCGTGCGAGATCGTGTGTGCGCCGCCAGGTGATGCCGACGTCGGCGTCAGCGAGCGCCGCCCGAGCGCGAGTCGAGATTCAGCGCTCGGTTACCCGTCCCCATGAAGACCGCGTGGTCGGCCAGGCTCGATACGACGGAAGTGGAGAGCCTGGTCGAGCGATCTCTCAGACGGTGTCAGGTTACGCTGCTGAAGCGCATCATCCGCCGGTGGCGCAGAACGTGCACGTGAGCGGGCAGCCGACTGCGACGAGACGCAGAGCGACCGTCGTCCGTCGCGGTAGCGCATCAGCACGGCTTCGACGGGATGACCCTGTCGCGATGCGGAAGAGTGCCTTGCACCTGTTCCGTCGGCTCGCGCTCGCCTCGCCGCTCGGGCTCGAGCGTCGAGAGCGAGACACTCCTGCTCGAGCTCGCCGCGGAGCCTGCCGGGGAGGATCGTCATCTCCGCGTAGCCCGCCGACGCCGCGCCCCAATCCCACACTGGCCGGCACGTATGCGGGCTGCGCGCTCGCTCAACCGCCGCCGCGAGCGCACGATCCACGCAGGCAGGGTAGCGCTGTGGTTACGTCGCTGTCAGCGCGTGAGCGTCAGGCGTCCTGGATGGCGGTGCGCTCGCCGACCTGCAAGCTCGACGTCCACGGCCGAGCATCCTTTCAGGCCTCCAGGTCGATCGGCGGGTCATGACCGCCACCTCCGATCCGACCGTCCTCAGAAAGCGAACCGGAACGACGAACGACTCTCGGCGCCGACCTCGAGCGAAGCATCGCCGCGGCCTTGGGGTCGAGCGGGTGCCACGAGATCCACGTAGCGAAGGCCGGCCCCTGCTCGGCCAGAGCGGCCTGTCAGGCTCGACCGCAGCCGGCCTCACCTCAGCAGCGTTTCGCCGAGACGCATGCTCGTGACCCTGACTCCTCGAGCGCGAGTCGAGCCGCTCGTGGCGTGATCACCCTTCTGGACGGATCGAGCCGAGCAGCGGTCGGACTCGTTCTCGAAGAACAGACATGGTCGCGACCAGGGGCGCGGCGGAGCGCAGACGCAAGCCCATGACCGCCGCCGAGAGATAAGACTTGTTGTCAGAGTCGGGCATCTCCACACCTTCCGACGTCATCGGCCGAAGAGGGTCGTGGACGATCACCCGCGTAGGAGAGGGTTCAAAACTTCAAAATAGGCCCGTGATCGACTTCGCTCCCGACACCCTGAGCCCCAGCCGACGCGGCGATGCGTGACGCGATCGCGAACGCCGCGGTCGGCGACGAGCAGAAGGCGGAGGACGACCGATCAACGAGCTCGAGCGGCGGGGCCGAGTTCCTCCAGGCACGAGAGGCGGTCTTCCTGCCGACGCGACGATGGCGATCAGATCGCCCGGCTGACACATCCGAGGCCGCCCGGGTGATGCGTTGCTCGTCGAGCAGCACGCGCACGCATCATGTTGTCGGAGCTCGGTGGCCCTGCCCGCGTTCGGGCCTCCTGCCTGGCGTCGAACGAAGGGCAGGAGTTCTCGCCCGATCAGGTCTCGTCGCCGAGATCCGCGACGGACGAGCGTCCACGTTGCGCCCACTCGCGTGGTCACGATCGAGAACACGCACAACAGCGCCGGCGGGCGCGTCTGGCCGCTGGACGAAGTCGACGCGATCGTCGCCACGTGCCAGGGACACGACCTCGCCGTCCACCTCGACGGCTGCGCGGCTCGTCAGCGCCGCCATTACAGCGGGCGTCGACTCCGCGCGCGGATCGGCCGCGGCTGTGACGCCGCGTCACCCTCGTTTTTCAAAGGCCCTCGGCTGCCGCCCTCAGTGCGCTCATCGCCGGCTCGTCGGAGCTGATGACGCCGGCGCGCCGAGGCAAGCACTTCTTCGGCGGCGCGATGCGCCAGGCCGGAATCGTCGCGGCCGCCGCCTCTACTCACTCGACCACCACGTCGACCGAATCGCAGACGACCATGCACGCGTCGCCGCCTCGCCGAGGGGCTCGCTGCCGCAGCTGGGGTTCGGTCGATCTCGAGCAGGTCGAGACGAACTTCACGCAGATCGACGTCGGGCCGGACCGGGCCGGTGCGATCGAGCGCCCGGGGACGGTGGTCTCGTCTCGACCACCGTGCACCCGTCCGTCGGGCGGGTGACTCATCTCGACATCTCCGACGACGACATCGACACTCGATCGACGTCGATCCCCGCGGCGTTGAAGACGCTGCCGCAGCCTGACCGCCGGTCGCCGAGCTGTCCGCCTCGTCCGTGAGGCCCAGGCGGGCGAACGGATCCCGTCGGTCAGCGCCGCCGCCATCGGGAACGGCGAGCTCGTGTGCAGGAGGCGCTCGGTGCTTCGCGAACGCGTCGACGGAGAGCAGGAGCGACGACCGACAGCAGTATCGCGATCAGCTCGGTGATCACGAAGACGTTCACGGCCGCTGCGATCATGCAACTGCGCGATCCGGTGAGCTCGAGCTCGACGATCGTCCTGAGCAGCTGCATCCAGGAGGCGCATCACGGCAGTGCACTTCGCCGGCTGCTGCGTACGGGTCTTCAGCCTGCGGTAGAGGGCTACGTCCTGGGAGACGCTCGAGTTCTCCCGATCACGCGAGAGGCTGTTCGCGCTGCGCGGACGTGGAACTAGTGACTGTCGAGCAGGTGCGCGGCATGCTGCTCGAACCTCCGCCTCGCGCTCCTCGGCGAGGTCGTGGCTCGCCGCTCCGGGGCTCGAATACGAGCAGTACATCCAGGAGCGGCCTCCGTCGGCCCGCTCGGGCTCTCGCACGACGCGCACGCTCCATCGGCGACGGGCTACCTCGTCGACGAAGCCGTACCGGACAGCGTGCGAGCAGGAGCGGGCGAGACCTCAGCAAGGGCGCGTTCGCGGCAGCCGGGTCGCTCTGGTCGACGACGTCCGGACCTCGTGCGCTGGGCCGTCTTCCTCGTCGACGGCAACAGACGAGTTACTGAGGAGGGAGACGGTCGAGGAGATGCGCCGGTTCGAGGCGATGGCCGACCTCGAAGCGATGGAAGCTGGGCTGGGCCTCGGGCTGATGCTGATGCGCGAGGGGGACCAGTTCTTCGTCGGGCACGGCGGCGCGATGCCGGGCTTCCTCACGGGACGGGACGATCTCACCGAGAGAGCGGCCCGGGGCCGTCGTGCTCGTGAACTCAGGCGCGGGAGTCAGCATCGAGAAAGCGCTGCGAACGCTCGCAGTCAAAGCCGCCGATGCTCCCCTGGAGCCGGAGCAGCCGAGGCCCGCCGCCGACGTTCCCGCTGCCCTCGAGCCGCTGCTCGGCGCTGGTGGACCGAGGGGACGAGGTCGTGATCAGTTACCGAGCAGGCTGCACGCCGTCGGCCTGCGACCACCGCGGTCGAACCCGCCGTCGGTGTTCGAACCGGTCGGTCACGATCCCGCTTCCGCGGTGTCTCCGGGCGGAGGAGGCGAGTTGCTCGAGGTCGTCCGCGCGGCCGACGGATCCGGTCGAAGCTCTGCGGGCGACGTATCCGCTGAAGCGCACGCTCCGGCGCGTTCGGCAGTAGTCGCCCTGCCTCGTACTGCAGCGCTTTGAGCACGTTCAGCCGGGCAGCGCGGCGCGAGGAAGATCGCAGCGAGGATCCCGACGAAGATCGCTGCGATCCCAGATGATGTGGGATTGGCCGACCGGGATCGACAGAACGATGAAGTCGACCCGCGCGATCAGCAGGCAGCGGGAACGATGCCGAGGCAAGTCCCGATCACCGCACCGATCAGCGCGGTGATGACGCCTCGTGGCGCAGCCATCCGCCACCTGTCGGCGTGTCATCCCGATCGCGCGGAGCAGCTCGATCTCGCGAGTGCGCTCGAAGACCGTGTCGGGACCTAGGTGTTCACGATTCCGAAGAGGCTGACGACGACCGACGGTGCGAGCAGGACGTAGAGATGTTGAGCACCGACCAGCCCCGAGATCTGGTTCGATGAACTTCTGCCGGGTTGCGACTTTCGCGTTCGGGAACGAACTCAGG
>ERZ1370068.4595-contig-3658_pt1 | contig 53806 bp, 70 predicted proteins | sample MGYA00561227_ERZ1370068 | MGnify/ENA primary metagenome ERZ1370068 (study PRJEB38410, sample SAMEA6850437) | metagenome | study: Metagenomic assessment of the ecological functions of the soil: analysis of the soil microbiota associated with the... | reverse complement strand
AGTGTGGTACCGGGTATCAACAATTCGTCCTTGAACGTTGGAGTTGCCGCCTAGGCCGTGGACGAAAAAGAAGACGGCATCGCCTTGCCCGTCACCTCGACGGCCCGGGCGTTCGATGACCTGGGTGCTCCGCCGCCCGCTCCATCGCGACGACCGAGTTCTCGAGGCGCCGCGATGCCGCCGATCTCGGCTCGTAAACATCGCCCCTTCAGGAACTTCGGCGGGTCGAAGCCGATACCTACCCCAGCGGGCGTGCCCGTGGCCGCCTCCAGCCGGACCTGGTCGAGCGGGATGGCCGCACCCGCGGTCGCCGGCAGCTTGTCGATCAGGGCGAACAGTCCGGCGTCCGCGCTATCGGCGCCGAAGGTCGAACGGCTCGGATCGCCTGCCCGTCGCCGGTCAGGCGACCCACCTGGCGGTGGCCATTGCTGCGAAACGTCGCCAGACGCATCCGACCTCCTCGTACTAGACCAATGTTGAACCACTGATCCTATTGGTTTAGACTACTGTGGCAGCAGGTTACTGCTGGAGTCAATCACCTGCAACCTCGGATGTGTCGACCTTTTATGAGGCAACACCCATGGCGCCCTTGGACGGCAGGATGCGATCATCGCACGATGTGGCGTGCAGACATCCGCCGCAAGATCGACAGCGGCGAATGGGCCGACGGCTTCCGCGTCCCGCCCGAGCGCGAGCTGGCGGCGACCTATCGCCTGGCCCGCAACACCGTGCGCCGCGCCCTCCAGGAGCTCGACGGCAGCCTGGTGCGAGTCGTCGGCCGCGGCACCTTCGTGCGCGGCAACGCCGGCGTCCGGCCGCGCGAGTTCCTGGGACGGCTCCGCGACGCCAGCCCGACCGACATCATGGAGGTGCGGCTGATCATGGAGCCACAGGCGGCCGCCCTCGCCGCCCATCGCGCCTCCACCGACGACCTCGCCGAGCTCGAGGCGATCCTGCGCAAGAGCATCACGGCGAAGGGCACGGCCGAGTTCGAGCATTGGGACGCGGCGCTCCACCTCGCGATCTTCCGCGCCACCAAGAACGCGCTGCTCATCGACTATTGCGAGGCCATCAACGCCGCCCGCAACCAGCCGCACTGGTACCGCCTGAAGCAGAAGAGCATGACGGAGACGCTGCGCCGCCAATACGACCAGGAGCATTCCGCCGTGATCGCGGCCCTCCTCCAGCGCGACGCCGAGGCCGCCCGCCGGCTGCTCCACCAGCACCTCACGCGCGTTCGCGACCACCTGCTGGCGATCGGGGCTTAGCTGGAATTCCGGCTCCGGCGCCTGCTTCCAGAATTGTCATCGCCGGGCTTGACCCGGCGATCCATCGTGCGGCGGCGCGATGGATGCCCGCGTCAAGCGCGGGCATGACACCGAGGTGAATGGATGTGCCGCCACACTCGCGCTTCACTGCGCCGGCGCGCGCACCATCCTGTAGATCACGTTGTTGAGGCCGAACACCGCCGTAGTCGTGATCGACCAGGGTCGAAATCCATCTCGATGTCGGCATCGTTGCTGACGCAGCCCATGTTGAGGCTGACGATCTTCTGGCTGGTGAAGCCAAGCGCCGCCGCCTGTTTCACGGGATCAGTGAGCCCGCCCTGGAACAGAGTAGTCCGGCCCGACCTCGCTCAGCGTGTACTGCACCTTCTTGCAATCGAACGGCGGCGGCCCCTCGACGCTGTCCTTCCTGAAGGTGAACTTGCCACGCTTGATGGCTTCGTCGAAATCGGGCTGGTTCTGCGCCGAACCGTCCACCCAGGGCGCCGGCTGGGCATCGCTCACCGCCCAGGTTCCCGCGAAGACATCCTGAGCGAAGGCCGGCGCCGACCCCAGCAGCCACAAACACCAACCGACGAGAATGGCGCGGCACGCCCGCATGATCTGCTCTCCCCGGAATGATGACCGGAAACCGTCGGGCCGCACCTTGCCGCGCCCAACCCCTTCCGGCAATAGGCCGGCTGCCGGCCGCCGGAACAATATCCGCCGACAAGTGTTGGATTTCTGGAGGGCTGGCGCAGCGGTTTCCGCTGGGGAACCGACATGGCCCGTATTCTCGTAATAGACGATGACGAACTGATCCGCGACACCGTGCGGACGATCCTGGCATCCGACGGCCACGAGTCCGTTCTTGCGGTCGATCGGCGAGGACGGGGTCCGCCACTTCCAGCACCAGTCATTCGATCTCGTCCTTTGCGACGTCTTCATGCCGCACAAGGAGGGCTTGGCGACGATGCGGGAGATCCGCCAGCTCTCCGCGGCCACGCCGATCATCTCGATGACCGGCAGCATCCCCCACCGGCGTCAGCGGATCAACCCCGATTTCCCGCTCACGAACGGCGCAGCGCGCACGATCGCCAAGCCATTCCGCCCGCGCGACCTGCTGGCGCTCGTGCGGGAGTGCCTGGTGCGGTCCAGTAAGAGCAGCGGAGGCGTAACCCGCCCACCGGCGTACGCGAAATAATTCGAGCGCCAAAGGAACATCCGGCGTCGGACGCTGTTGATCCTTTCGCGGCGCGCTCAAGCGAGCGATCCTCCCCGCACTGGTCGCTCACCCCCGCGGATCCCCACCCCGCACGGCGCGTCACTTTTCCGCTTCTGCATCGGCCTGCTCGTTTGTCGGACTTGCCAACTCCTGACGCCCGGCGCGTCGGCCAGTCGAACGATCGCGCATCTCTACACGGCAAATTGGAGGCTTAACCACCTCTTAGGCTCCCTTGCCGCCAGCGTTAACCAGCTCCGGCTGGAACGTGTGACAAGGCATCAAAAGTGTCAACGGCAGGCACGCGGCGCGCCGTACGCCTGGCCTCATTCCGGATTGGCCGTGCTGCTGTGGAGCAGCGGCGCCGCCGCAGCCGATCAGCTAGCCGCGAAGCCCGGCCCAGCTGTTCGGAACTTTGCGAGAATTTCGCTCAACGATCTCAAGATGTTCCCGAAATGGCGCAGGATGCTGCAGCTCTTCAGAAGGAGCTCAGCAGCTGCGGCCCCGATGAATACAGAGGGCGGAGTGGCGCAGGCTGTCGTCGACCGCGCGGCAAAGGACGTCATGACCCAGCTGCGCGAGATCAACACCGAGATGAACAAGGGCGCACGTCGCCGATCAGGTGAGGAACTGGAACCTGCCGGACTGGGCGACTCCGCTCCAGTTCCTGCAGAAGGGCGGCGACTGCGAGACTTCATCGCCAAGTATGGCCCTGCGCGACGTCGGCGTGCCCGTCGATGACATGCGCATCGTCGTGCTGAACGACCTCAATCTGCATCGCCCACGCCGTGCTCGCCGTCTACGTCAACGCCCGACCCCTACATTCTCGACAACCAGATATCGAGGTCGTGCCCGCGAGCTCGATCCACCACTATCAGCCGGTCTACTCGATCAACGAAACCGGCTGGTGGCTGCCGCCTCGGACGGCGAACCGATGCGACTCGTCGGAAATACGGTGGGCGACGGGAAGACGCAGATGTTCTGAAAACAGGACCGCGGCCAGCCACCTCCTGACGCGGCGCGCCGGGATCCCACACAGCCGCCGCGGCGGACGTGCACCACTTAGGAGGAGCATCGCAGCCACCCCTTGCTGCCCATCCGTGCTATACTTCAAGGAAGAAGAACAAACGGGTGGAGGAAGTCGTTCTATTCGCCGACCTAAGTCTCTGGCCCTGGACAATGTGGCGATTGCTTAGCTACGCCGTCTATTACCTGTCTCTTCGCTCCGGTCGTGGCTATCGGTGCTGTCATGGGGCCCTCGCCGCGGGTAACGGTTGCCGGCCGTGCTAGGAATAGCTGGCTGCCTGGTATGGCTCATCGTCGCGTACTGGCTTCGCCGCTGGCTCACGGGCGTGACAAGCGTGTGGCCTTGGATGACGCCTGGACACGCGAGATTAGGGCGCGGGAGACGGGCTGCGGGGCTGGAACGTTTCCGGACGCGACATTGTCGCGTTCATGGCGCTCGCCGCGCTTCTCTGGCCCGCACGGCGACGGCCATTTTCGTGCGTGACGGCTGAAAAATAGTAGACGCTGAAACCGCTACTTCGTCGCATCGGGCGGCTTCACCGGCGTTCCCGGCTCCGGATGGTTCTGACGACATCGCCGATCGAATGTCGACACGCTTTCCGCAATTCAGACATTCGGCCGCCGGCCGTATTCGCGCCGGACGGCAGCCGGAAGGCGTTGGCTCCACAGTGCGGACAAACGAACTTCATGATCGTGCTCTCCCAGTTGTCGGGGACTGCCGGCGCGCGCTGGCGGCGCTGTCGTCACCACAGCAGGGAGTTTGTTGGCACGGACTCTGTGTCCTGCGGCATTGCCGCCGCCGCGCTTCTCGTCGAGCAGCGCGCTCCGGATTGATAGCCGAGCTTCCGACTGATCGATCAGCTTGGTCACCGATCGGCGCCGAAGTCACGTCAATTCAGGAGTTGCGGGCGACGTTCTTCGCCAAGAAGCCTGAGGCGTGCCGGGCGCCCGCAAGTCATTTCCGCAGGCGGCAACGCCTCCGGCTTTCGCGCGCGATACACTCGGCGATCGCGGTCCCGAGACTTCTATGCCGGGATAGGCGCCGGCCGCGAGCAGGCGGTCCGCACGGGTCCGCGCCTGGCGGTCGGTCTCGCACTCGATCAAGTGGAATTCTGCGATGTGGTCGCAGGATCAGGAAGTGGTAGCGATAACTCGACATGGCGCACCAGCAGTGCGCGCGGCGTCACCCGACAAGCGCATTTCCTGAGGCGGACGGGGTTGCCAGAGTACGACGCGCCTTTATTCGAGGAAGTCGAGAGGGTGAATTCGACCGCCAGCCTTCTCGCCGACGGTGCGGCCGGTGATGCTGGCCATTGGAGGATCGGGCGTTGCCGGCGCGGGATTCGATATGGAATAAATTGGGGTCGTAGTAAACCTGATCGAACAGCGTCGTACGCGCCGTCCTTCTCCGGAGCCGTCTCCCGCGCCGACGGGCGACGATCCCCGGCACAGGGTTTCAGGTTCGGCACGTGCGCACCGAAGGTGCGAGCTGCGGTTACATTGAGGCGGTGGCCAAAATAGCCAGCGATAGCGGGCTGCGGTTGTCGAGTGCAGGCCAGTGATCGCCTCCCTATTTGGGAGGTTCGAAGCGCTCAGTTTGGCGCTTTGTTCAGCCCGGTCGACACCAGCGCGGCGTGGTAGGAGCGGGCGTCACTCTCAGGGTCATCGGGAGGGGGCGGTGGATCAGACGACAGCCGAGCAGGCGGCAGACCGCAAGTGTGCAATTCACCATGGTCATATAGTCATTGCGGCCGGTCTTGTTGCCGGTCTCGTTCTTGTGTGATCGCCGGCGGCGGATCGAGGGCCGGCGCTCAGTCTGGCGGTGGCGTGGCGTCCCCAACGGGGATCGAACCCGTGTCTTCACCGTGAAAGGGTGATGTCCTGGGCCGCTAGACGATGGGGACCGCGGGACCGGGGCTTCGATCCAGCGTCCGGCCGCCGAAAAGCAACGAACATTCGGCCGCCGCCGGCTGCCGCGCACTTGCCAAGGCGGACGGGATTTGCGGATAGGCAGGCGCCGGCTTGGCGGCCGCGGCCGTCCGCCGGCAATCGTCGCAAAACAATGCCCGAGAGGGGGAAACCACAATGGGTCAAATCACACGCCTGGCGCCCGGTCGCCGTTTCTGCCAAGCCGTCATCCATGGCGACACCGTCTATGTCGCCGGACGGGTGGCGCCGAAGACCGTGCCGTCGGTCAAGGGCCAAACGCAGCAGATCCTCAAGGAGATCGACAAGGCCCTGAAAGCCGCCGGCACCAACAAGTCGAAGCTGCTGATGGTCAATATCTGGCTCTCGGATATCCGCACCTTCGACGAGATGAACGAGGCCTCGGGACGCCTGGGTCGCCAGGCGACCATATGCCCGCACGCGCCACCGTCGAGGCCGGCTCGCCAGCCCGCAATATCTCGTCGAGGATCGCCGCCGTCGCCGCTCGTTGACGGCCGGCCGCGCGGGCGTCCGCCCGCCGGTCCGGCCTTCCGGATCCAGTTCGCCCCTCCCGGCTCCGCCCGCGCGAGGGCGGGCGGTACCTGCGCCGTCGCCACGGGCGCCTCCGCGATTAATCATTAAGATAAACCAAAAGCATTAGATAAATACATCTCAATAACCATACAAATTTATCGACAGTTATCCTCGAATATTAGTACAAACGCCGCAAATAATAAATGAAGACCGCGTGGGGCGGATACCTGAAGACCAGCGCCGCATGGATGCCGATCGGGATCGGCATTCCATGCCGGCGCTAGGCTTCCGCGCGCCCTCCTCCACAGGTCTGCAGGTTCGGATCAACAAGCCGCCACCGCCGCCAACGGCAAGGGGCGCAAGGAGCGAGGAAGTCATGCGTTACGAGTATGAGGAGACGGCGACGCGGCGCCGCCTGAAGTCATGGGTGCGGCTGGCCGGCCGGATGACGCTGGCGGCCGGCCTCGCCGCCGGAGGCGCAGGTCCTGCTGCTGCCGGCGACGAGACGCGCCGGCGGCCGCGATGTCCGCGGACGACTGCCAGAAACTGCCGGACGATGCGCTCCTGCTCGCCGTCGATCAGGGGCTCTGCACGCTCGACGTGCTGCCGTCGGCGCGGACCGGCGCCGCAGATCGCCGACAACGGCACCACCGGCGAACATGACCGGCGGCGATCCCCCAGCGGCGGTGGCTCCGGCGGTAGCGGCGGCGATCCCCGTGGCGGTGGCGGCTCGGGCGGCAGCGGCGGCGGCTCGGGCGGTAGCGGCGGCGGCTCAGGCGGTGGCGGCGGACAGGCGGGGACGATGGCGGCGGTCAGGCGGCGGCGACGGCGGTCAGGCGGTGGCGACGACGGCGGGTCGGGCGGTGGCGATGACGGCGGCGACCTCGGGCGGCAACGATGGTCACGGCCATGATGGTCACGGACCATGGACACGGCCACGGCCATGGCGCATGGCGGCTGCGGCGGCGGCGGAGTAGAGCGCGTCTAGGGCTGCGCGGGCGCGCCGTCATCCACGATCAGCTGCACGCCCTCGCGGTCCTGCCAGTTGTCCGGCCGCAGATTGCCGGCGAGATGAAGCGGCGCGCCGCCGCCGCTGAGCAGCGCCTGGCCGAGGGACCGTCGGCGCTGCGGAACGCGATCGCCTTCAGGCGCGTCCCGCCGTTGCCGGCCAGCAGCAGGCGCACATGGCCGTCGCCCACCACCTCGCCGCGCACGACCCGCAGGTCGGTGACGGCAAAGCGCGGCTCGGGATTGCCGCTGCCGAAGGGCGCCAGCCTTTCGACCATCTGCGCCAGCTCCGGTCGTCGCCGCCGGCGCCGGCGATGGCGCCATCGATCTCGAGCAGAGGCACGATCGGCCCGCCCGCCAGCGTTTGCCACCCGCTCGTTCAGGAACGCGGCGAGATCGGCCACCCGCTCGCGCCGCCACGGTGAAGCCGCGCCGCCATGGCGTGGCCGCCGCCGTTGATCAGCAGCCCGGCCTGGCGCGCGCGGCGATCACGGCGCTGCCGAGATCGACGCCGCTGACCGAGCGCCCCGAGCCCTTTGCCGACGCCATCGGCCGTCGCCGACCACGCAAGGCCGGCCGGCCGTAGCGCTCCTTCAGCCGGCCGGCGACGATGCCGATGACGCCGGGATGCCAGCCCTCGCCGCTCGCGAACACGAGCGCCGGCTCCTGCGGTCCGCTGCCCTACGACCTCGGCGCGATCGGCTGCATCGAGCGTCGTCGTGCTCGAGCACGCGCCGCTCGGCGTTGAGCACGTCGAGACGGCGCGCCAGGCGCGGCCGGCCTCGTGCCGGATCGGCGGTCGTCAGCAGGCGCGACGCCGAGATCGGCCTGCCCGATGCGGCCGCCGGCATTGATGCGCGGCCCGAGCACGAAGCCGAGCGTGGTAGGTGCCGGGCGGTCTCCTTGAGCCCGGCCACGTCGGCCAGGGCGGCCAGGCCGATATTGCGCACGCCGCGCCATCACCTGCAGGCCCTGCCCGACGAGCGGCGCGGTTGACGCGCGGTGAGCGGCACCACGTCGCAGCACGGTGCCGAGCGCCACCAGGTCCAGCCATTGCCTGCAGGTCCGGGCTCGACGCGGCCATCGCCGTACCAGCCCGGCTGCGCGCAGCGCGCGGTTTGAAGCGCGACCACCAGAAGAAACGCCACGCCGACCGCCGCCAGCTGGCTCGTGCCCGCCGCCTCGTCGAGGCGGTTGCGGATTGACGACGGCCGCTGCCGGCGGCAGCTGCGGCTCCGCCTGCGTGGTGGTCGAGCACGATGACGTCGAGGCCGGCCGTCTCGGCCGCGGCCAGCGGCGCGAAGGCGGTGATGCCGCAATCGACGGTGACCACGACCGCGACGCCCTCCTCCCGCAGCCGCAGCAGCGCCGGCGCATTCGGGCCAGTAGCCCTCGGTCAGGCGGTCGGGGATGTAGAGCCGGACGGCGCGCCGACGGCGGCGAAGAAGCGCATGCAGCAGCGCCGCCGAGGTGGCGCCATCGACGTCGTAGTCGCCGAACACGGCGATCTTCTCCGTTCCCGCGATCGCCTGCAGGCAGGCGCTCGTGCCGCCTGGTCCATATGTCGCGGAACCACGAGCGGATCCGGGCAACAGCTCGCGCAGGGTGGGACTGAGGGAAACGACGCCGCGCTCGTCGACCGTGACGTGCGCGCGCAGCCAGCAGGCGGCCCACGAGTTCGGGGATGCCGAAGCGCCGCGCGATTGCCAGCCCCTGCCGATCGTCGGCGCCGGCGCTGCCGCCACGCGCGTCCGCCGTAGGAGCGCTCCACGCCGAGAAACGCGCGCTTCCGCATCGTCCATCGCCAAGGTCGATCACGCGTCCACCCGATGAAAGTGATCGACGGACGAGTATCACATCGTCGCCGAGCATCCGGGAATACGGCGCCCGTGGTCGAGCGTCGAAACCGCCGCGGTGCGCCGGCGCGCAGCCAGCCGAGATCGACGAAAACCGCTCCGGACTCTCACCTTGCACCGGATAGGTCTCGCAGGTTCACGCAGGCGGGCGCGCACTCGCCTCGCCTCGTCCGGTAGTCGAACCGGCCGTTGTGCATCGGACACTCGATGATGTGCCGTCCATGACGAAGCCGTCGGCGAGATGCACCTGCTCGTGGGTGCACAGCCCATCGGTCGCGTAGTAGGCGTCATCCAGGCGAGCGGTAGATCGCGAAAGTGCGGCCGGCGTGATCGAAGCGCGATCACGTCCTCGGCGTCGATCGCGTTCGGCCCTTGCAGGCTTGCGATCCACTGGCCCACGTCAGGCTCCGTTCGTTGCCGCGGCAGCGACGGCGCGCCGGCGACCGCCATCGGCTTCGACCCTGCGCGGGCAGCTTGCGTTGCCACGAACCAGGTCGGCTCGCTCGCTTGCCGGAGCAGCGCCGGGATGATCTCGCGATAGGCCGCCCACAGACGCGGCGTAGGCCGGCGGCAGTCGGCCTTCATGTCCGCATGGAGCGCCGGCAGCCGCGTGGTAGGGCACCATCGGGAACATGTGGTGCTCGACGTGGTAGTTCATGTTCCAATAGAGGAAGCGGAAGCATCGGGTTCATGTAGACCGTGCGGCTGTTCAAGCGGTGGTCGAGGACGTCTTCGGCGAGGCCGGCATGCTGGGTGAGGCCGAAGACGATGCATGCAACCAGCCGCCGTAGAAGCTGGGCAGGCCGACGAGCATCGCCGGCAGGAGCGTGCCCGAGTAGCGAAGCAGGCGGCGATGACGGCGGCGTAGATGAGCAGCCTCAGATGCGCGCGACCAGATAGACCTTGCCGGCGCTCCGCTCCGGGATGAAGGTCGCCTCGTCGGCGGTGAGCCGTCCGGTCGGCGTGGAGCAGCATCTTGCCGAAGAGCGGCGACGCCGCTCTTGAGGCGCGAAGAGGTTGAGGAGCGATGCGTGCAGATGTTCGGCGGCCGCGGCGACGCCGATCTCGGGATCGCGGCCGACGATGATGGTGTCGGTGTGGTGGCGCGTATGGCTCCAGCGCCAGACCGTCGGCTCGCGCAGGACCATGAAGCAGGCGATGCTGGTAGACCGACGTCGTTCATCCAGCGCGTCTTGAAGGCGGTGCCGTGGCCGCATTCGTGCCAGCGGCGAATCCGATGACGAGCCGTAGAGCACGCCATAGACGACGAAGAACGGCACGCACCACCAGCTGCCCCAGAAGTGCCAGGCCAGCCCGCCGGCGACGACGAGCGCGGCGAACCAGATCAGCGTGTCGCGGATCGCCGGGCCGTCCTTCGCTGCATAGAGCTCTTCAGCCGCTTGCGCGAAATCGGGCATGCGGTACCAGTCGGCGCCCGCCAGCCCAGTGCTCTACCGCCCGCGGCATCTGCCGCCGGTCAGGCTGTAGTGCGATGCGCAATCTCCGCCGGCATGGCCGCCCTGCTCCTTCCTCGATCCCCGTGGCACCCGGATGCCCGGCACCATAGCACTTGCCTGCCGGGTCGCAGCGTCCATAGCGTCAGGACCGACATCTCCGGAAATCTTTGACAGCTGCTATTGCTATAATGTTCTAGTCGAAAGGCGCGGACGCGGGAGCCACAAGCGGGAGCAGCTACGCTTCTCGGGTTGCGAGGTCAAGAAATAGAGGGCTTTCGCCGAGCTCGGAGACGACGAGGTGCCGGTCGTCCCAGGTCAGCACCGACACCGGACGCGTCAAGCCATCGAGAATGACCTGCCGCCCGCCATCGGAGGTCATGCGAAGGAGCCTGCCACTGCCCGGCGCCCAGCCGCCCGCTTGGTCGAACGTGCCGTGCTCGAGCACGAGCATGTCGCCGCTCGGCGTCGAAGACGACGTCGACCGGGGCGTTCAGGATCGGCCGGCCTCGACCCGCGGACGTGCGCGACGCCGGCCTCCGGCGAGAAACGACGTGGCCGCTGCCGGCCACGAACGGAAAGCCGCCGAACAGCGACACGTAGAGGCGGTCGCCGCGCACGGCGATGCCGGTCGGGACGGCGTCGAACGCGTAGTTCTGCTGCGCGCCGAATTCGGTCGGCGACAGGGACTTGAGCGTGGATCCGCTGGCGGTGAGCCTGGGCAAAGGTGAAGAGCGTCCGCCTCGCCGCCGTCGGCGGATAGGCGTTCGACCGAGCTGCGGGCCGCGTCGATCACGTAGAAGCCGTCGGACGCAGTCACGAAATCGTAGGGATTCCAGAAATCGCTGCTCACGACCTTGACCCCCGCGTCCTCGCCCACTTCGAGGAGCGCGTGGTCGTATCGGCTCTCTTCGGTGTTGGCCGGCGTCCAGCCCTGGGCGACGATAGTAGCCTGCGCCCTGCCGCGCGACGCGATAGGGCCCCGTCGGGTCGCCGAACGCATCCAGGCCGTGCGGCAGCACCGGACCGGAGCGGTGAAGCGGCCGTCGGGCCCGCGCCGATAGAGACGCCCTGCGGCGAGATCGGTGACCAGCAGCGAGTCGCCGTCGCGCGCCAGGCCGGCGAAGATCGGCGCCCGGCTGCCGCACGATCTTCCAGCGTGTATCCCGGCGCGGCCGTCGGGTCCGGCGGCTGCAGGGCGCGGCCATCGCCAGCAGAGCGGGCGGCGATCAATCCGGCGAGCGCACGCATCGGAACCCGCCGTTGGCGGCAAAGCGGTAATCGGGATCGTAGGCGAGCCGGTAGGTGGCCGTGAGGTGGCTCGGATCGCTGTTCCAGGCGCCGCCGCGCAGGACCCGATACTTGCCGGCGATGTCCGGCGGCGCCTCGCCCTCATAGGGCGCATAGAAATCGGACCGTCCATTCCCAGACGTTGCCGACGAGATTGAGGGCGCCCTCCTTGCTGGCGCCTTGCGGATACGAATCGGCCGGCGCGGTCATCGCATAGCCGTCGCTGTCATCGCTGCCGCAGCAGGCGTCGCTGCCGTGGTTGGCGCGCGTCGCATCGACGGGCGCGTCGCCCAGGAAAGCGCGCGCCGTCGGTGCCGCGCGCCGCCCGCTCATATTCCCGCTCGGTCGGAGTCGCAGGCCGAAATGGGCGCAGAACGCCGCCGCATCGTCAAAGCTGACGCCGCACGACCGGCCGGTCGTCGAGGCCGAGGAAGGGATGCCCGCCGTAGAAGGCGGAGCGGTGCCCGGTCGCGTCGACGAAGCGCTGGTACTGGGCGTTGGTGATCTCGGTCCGGTTGATGGCGAAGGCGCGGCCTTCGATCACCCGGCGCGGGCGCTCGTTGTCCTCGCCGGTGTCGTTGCCGAAGACGAACGGGCCGGCGGGGATCTCGATCGGGGATTGCCGGGGATCAGGTCGTTGCCGGCGGCCGCGGCGCCGTGAAATCGAGCGTGACGACGACCAGAGCCAGAGAGCGTCCTAGAAATCGACACGCGTCCGCTCTCGCCGTCGAACAGGAACGCCCGCTCGGACGCGATGCGGACGCTCACGGTCTGATCGAAATCACCGACGAAATTCTTGTCGGCGCGCATGGTCAGCAGGCGCTCGCCGACGCGCACGCTGACCAGCGTGCTGTCGCCGGTCGAGTTCCACCGAATAGATCGGCGCCGTGACATTGGCGTCGTCGCTACTGCCGGCAAGCACGTGAACGTCCTCGGGTCGGACGCCCATCACGGCGCGCGCGCGACAGTGGCGCGGCCGAGGCCGCCGACCCTGATGCCGCCGGGGCCGTGAAAGACGCCGTCCTTCGCTTCTCCCGCAAGCAGGTTCATCGGCGGCGAGCCGATGAAGCCGGCGACGAAGCAGGTGCGCGGATCGTTGTAGATTGCCCTCGGCGTTCCCAGCTGCTCGATGACGCCCTTGTTCATCACCGCGACGCGATGGGCGAGCGTCATCGCCTCGATCTGGTCGTGGGTCACGTAGATCGTCGTCACCTGCAGCTCGTGCTGCAGATGCTTCAGCTCGGCGCGCATCTGGACGCGCAGCTTGGCGTCGAGGTTCGAGAGCGGCTCGTCCATGAGGAAGACGCGCGGCGTTCGGATGATGGCGCGGGCGAGCGCGACGCGCTGGCGCTGGCCGCCGGATAGCTCCCGGGGCAGCCGCGCCAGCAGGCGCGTCGAGCTCGACGACGCCCGCGCCACGTCCACGACCTGGCGCTTGCGCTCCTCCGGCGGCACCTTCCGGATCCGCAGGGGATAGCCGATGTTCTCCTCGACCGTGAGGTGCGGATAGAGCGCGTAGGACTGAAAGACCATGGCGACGTCGCGGTATTTGGGCAGCACGTCGTTGATGCGGTCGACGCCGATGTAGATATCGCCTGATGTCACCTCCTCGAGCCCGGCGACCATGCGCATGGTCGTCGTCTTGCCGCAGCCCGACGGTCCCAGCAGGACGAGAAACTCCTTGTCCATGATCTCGAGGTCGAGATTGGCCACGGCGATGACGCCGCCGAAACTCTTGGTAACGCCGCTGAACTTGACCGATGCCATGGTTTCAACCCTTGACGGCGCCGAACGACAGTCCGCGCACCAGATGCTTCTGCACGATGAAGGCGAAGATCATGATCGGTATGCAGGCCATGAAGCCCGCCGCGCTGATCTCGCCCCAGTAGGTGGTGTACTGGGTGACGCGGTCCGGCGATGCCGATCGGCAGGGTCTGCGACCGCGCCGGTCAGCGTCAGGATGCAGCGCGAGCAGGAACTCGTTCCACGACACGATCAGGCAGAAGATGGCCGTGGCGGCGAGACCTGGACGGCCAGCGGCAGCGCGACGCGCAGGAATGCGCCCCACCGGGTATCGCCGTCGACGATCGCCGCCTCCTCCAGCTCCACCGGCAGATCCTGGAAACAGCTCTTCATCATCCAGGTCGCGAACGGCAGGTTGAACGCCGTGTAGGCGATGGCGACCGCCGTCTTGGTGTTGAGCATGTCGAGATAGTTGAAGGCGATGTAGAGGGAATGATGGTGACGATCGGCGGCATCATGCGCGTCGAGAGGATCCAGAAGGAGATCTGGTAGCGCCACTGTCCCGGATACCGGAAGCGCGCGAGCGCGTAGCCCGCCAGGGTGCCGAAGACGAGCGACACCAGCGTGGAGGCGACCGCGATGATGAAGCTGTTGAGCGCGTATAGCAGGAACGGCCGCTGGACGAAGGCGGCGTCATAGTGCTTCAGCGTCGGGTTGAAGGGAAACCACTCCGGCGGCACGGCGAAGATGTCGATGTCGAGCTTGAAGGAGTTGGCGGCAATCCAATAGACCGGGAACAGGGTCACCACGAGCGCCACCGCGATCGTCGCATAGGCGACGCCGCGCTTGGCGATCCGGCTGGTTCGGCTGCGCGTCATTCCGCACCCTTAGTTCGCGAGCCGCATGCGCTTGATGAACCACGAGCTGAACGCGACCGTCACGAACAGCACGAAGAGCGAGATCGCGGCCGCGTAGCTCGGATCGGCGAAGCGGTAGGCCACCTGATAGATGTAGAGGCTGAGCGTCTTGGTGCGGTCCGCCGGCCCGCCGCCGGTCAGGACGAAGACGAGGTCGAAGAGCCGCAGCGCGTCCATGATGCGCAGCAGCAGGGCGATGGCGATGACCGGCTTCAGGAAGGGCAGCGTCAGGTCCCAGAACTGCCGCCAGGCGGAGGCGCCGTCGAGGGCCGCGGCCTCGTAGGGCTCGGCCGGAAGGCTGGAGAGGCCGGCCAGCATCAGCAGGAAGACGAACGGGGTCCACTGCCAGACGTCGGCGACGATGATCGAGAACATCGCGAGCTTGACGTCGCCGGCCCAGGCCTGCAGCGGCAGGCCGAGCTGGAACATGATCTCGTTGAGGATGCCGAACTGCGGCTCGTAGATCAGCTTCCAGGTGATCGCCACGGCGATCGGCGGCAGCATCATCGGCAGCATCAGCAACGTCTTGAGGAAATTCAGCCGCCGGATGTGGCGATCGAGCAGCAGGGCGAGGCCGAGGCCCAGAAGAAACTCGATGCTCACGGCGAAGAATGTGAAGGTCAGCGTATTCAACAGGGAGGCGTGGAACTGCTCGTCGGTGAATAGCCGCAGAAAGTTGTCCGCGCCGGCGAACTCCCAAGGGGTGTCGGGGTTGGGGCTGATGCGCGTGAGCGCTGCCACGAACATGTAGATCGAGGGAAAGATGGTCAGCGCCAACAGGACGGTCATCGCCGGCGCGATCATCAGCACGCGCAAGTGGCGTTCGACCCACCGCTCCCAGGCCGATCCCAATGCGGCCGTTGCGGAGACGGTCATGGGGACAGGCGTCGCCACGTCAGTTCCTCATGCCCTCGGTGGCGGCGAAACGCTGGCTGCGCATGGTCGCGAAAGAGCGGCGCCGCGGCTAGGAGCGGGGCCCGAGGACCCGCTCCATGCGCCTTGCCGACGGGCCCAGCCTACTTGAGACCGGTGATCTTTTCGACCGCAGCCTGGGAGTTCTTCAGGGCCTCCTCCGGCGTGATCGTCCCGGCGACCGCCTTCGACAGCTCGATGCCGAACGCGTTCTCGATTTCCGGCCACTTCGGATGACGCGGACGCGGCGTCGAGAAGTCGATCGCCGTCATCAGGGTCGGGAAGTGACGGAACTTCTCCTGCGACGTCAGCTCCGGATCGGTGAAGACCGAGAAGCGGACCGGCGGATTGCCGCGCGTCGCCGAGATCTTGATCTGCTCCGGCGAGGTCGCCCAGACCATGAAGTCGAAGGCCTCCTGCTTGTTCTTCGAGGCTGACATGATGCCCATGGTCCAGTGCCCGATCTCCGACGATCCCGCGTGGGTGCCGGCCGGAATGGCGGTGTAGGAGATCTTGCCGACCATCTTGGACTGGCTCGGATCCTCGAAGGTCGCGACCCAGTTCGGCCAGTTGATCGACGAGGCGGCAGTGCCGGCCGCGAGCGCGCTGGCCGACCTGGTCGGCCTGGTAACTTTCGACTCCCTTCGGCGAAACATCGCGCAGCGCCATGAATGTCTTCATGGCGGCAGCACCCTCGGGCGTATCGATCGTCACCTTGGTGCGGTCCGCGTTGAAGAGGTTGCGCGCCATAGGACCAGAAGATCGGCATGAAGTCGGCGACCACCGGGTTGCCCTGGCCGCCGCGGAAGACGTAGCCGAAATAGCGGCCGCCGCCGGCGTCGGTGAGGGCGCTTTGCCACCTTGATCACGTCGTCCCAGGTCTTCGGCCCGGCCGGCAGCCCTGCTCCGCGAACTTGGCGCGCGTCATAGAAGAACATCTGCGCATTGCCGACGTAGGGGACGCAGACGAAGGGCCCGTGTTGTAGGGGTTGCGGCAGACCGCCAGCGACTTGCCAGGAAATCGTTGTCGGGGCCGGGCACGCCGGTCTGCGTTGAAGTAGGACGTCAGATTCTCGAGATGACCGTTCTCGGCAAAGAACGGAATCCAGGGATCGTCCATCGAGGACGATGTCGAACGCGCCGGACTTGGTCTGGCCGGCATTGGCCGCCTGCTCGAACACGTTGTCGTAGGGCGCCTGCACGATCTCGACCTTGGTGCCTTTCATCTTGGGAATAGTCGGCGGCGGCGGCCCTCAGGCCGTCGCCCTCGCTGCCCGACGGCACCAGGATCGTGATATCGGCCGAAGCGGCCGACGACATCAGGGGACGCAAGGGCTGCCGCTAGAAGCAATTGTCGGACCATCGTGACCTCCCATCTTATGGTTGCTGACGCGGAGCCCCTTTCTTGTCAGGAGCCCCTTCCTGTTGTGCACGGCCGGCGGGGATTCTTCCGCGACGGTTGCGCGGCCCACCGGCGACAAGACTAGTGTGGATCGGCTTGACTCCTCAAGCGGCCGCTCGCGTTTTCTCCTCTACGCCGGTCCGGGAGCGGCCGCCTGACGTCAATACTGCTCATCCTTCGCTTGCCGAAGCAACGTCGGGATGATTTCCCCATAGGCTTCCGCAAGCCCTGTAGGCGGGCGGGCACTGGTCGCTGATCAACCCGTGCAGCCGCGGCAAGGCGTGAAACGGCACCACCGGAAACATGTGATGCTCGACGTGGTAGTTCATATTGACATAGAGGAATGAGAACACCGGGTTCAGCCGGACGGTACGGGTGTTGAGACGGTGATCCCGAACGACATCTTCTGGCCAGGCCGGCATGCTGCATCATGTTGAAGAGCTGCGCGAACGCCCCGCCATGAGATCGCGGCAGCACGATGAAGAGCGCCGGCACAACGCTCCTGATCGCGATGCACCAGCCGATGGTGCCGACGAGCCGCAACATACGCGCGCGACGACCAGACGACGCTTCTTCAGTTCGGACGCCGGCACGATCTCGCGCGCGTACAGGCTGAGGTTGCCCGAGGCGTGGCGGAGAATCTTGCCGAGTTCGTGCAGACGCCGTCGGGATGAAGAAGAAGTCGAGCACGGCGTTGGCGAGATTGACGGGCCGCGGAAAGGCGATCTCCGGGTCGCGGCCCACGATGAGGGGTCTCGGTATGGTGGGCGCGAGTGGCTCCAACGCCAGTAGTAGCCTTCGTGCAGAGTCATGAAGGCGTTCAGGTGATAGAGGATCTCATTCAGCCAGCGCGTCCTGAACGGCGTGCCATGCGACAACTCATGGGCGTGATGATCGCTCATTGAACAGAGGATTCCATAGGCCGCGAAGGCCGGGAGGCGCAGAGCGTTCCGAAGGTCATGTAGGCGGCAGTCCCCGAACCAATCAGCAAGACGAGCCACGGGCAGAAGTGCCGGAGGCCAGCGGCGTCGCTACGCTGCATCAGCTGCTTCAGCTGCTTGCGGTCGAGCTTGGGAGAGAACCATCGGCCTTCGACGCGCTTTCAAAGCCGTCATTTCTCAGTTCGAGCGCGTCGGATGCACCCCCAGCGAGGCGGTATGACTTGTGAGAAACACGCATCACCGTTGTGTCCTGCCATCTCGCCCAATACTCCTCAACGCCGCCGCCCCTTCACGGATTCACCCAGACCTTGCGCTCGAAATTGTGCTGCGCCTCGATGATGCGCACGGTGCCGGTCTTGGAGCGCATGACCATCGAATGGGTCGTGGCGCCGCGCGCGAAGCGCCGCACGCCCTGCAGCATGGCGCCGTCGGTGACGCCGGTGGCGCGCGAACATCACGTCGCCCTTGGCCATGTCGAGCATGCCGTACTTGCGGTTGAGATCGGTAACGCCCCATTTCTTGGCGCGCGCGCGCTCGTCGTCGTTGCGGAACAGCAGCCGTCCCTGCATCTGCCCGCCGATGCAGCGCAGGGCCGCGGCCGCCAGCACGCCCTCGGGGCGCCGCCGCTGCCGAGATAGATGTCGACGCCGCTGTCCGGCCGCGACGTGGCGATGACGCCGCTGACGTCGCCGTCGGAGATCAGCATGATGCGGGCGCCGGCCGAGCGCACGCGCGCGATCAGCTCGGCATGGCGCGGGCGGTCGAGGATGCAGGCGACGATATCGGAGACCTCGACCTTCCTGGCCTTGGCCAGCTCTGCGGAGGTTCTGCTCGGGCTTGGCATCGAGATCGATAACGCCCTCCGGCAGGCCGACGCCGACGGCGATCTTTTCCATATAGACGTCGGGCGCGTTGAGGAAGCCGCCCTCGGCCGCCATCGCCACCACGGCGAGTGCATTGTGGCCGCCCTTGGCCGTGATCGTCGTGCCCTCCAGCGGGTCGAGTGCGATATCCACCTTCGGTCCGCCGGAGCCGACCTTCTCGCCGATGAACAGCATGGGCGCCTCGTCGCGCTCGCCCTCGCCGATCACCACCGTACCCTCGATGGCGAGGCTGTTGAGGGCACGGCGCATGGCGTCCACTGCCGCCTGGTCGGCCGCCTTTTCATCGCCGCGCCCCATCAGCGTCGCGGCCGAAAGCGCCGCTGCCTCGGTGACACGCACCACCTCGAGCGCCAGATTGCGATCCATCGTCATCGATTTCGCCATCGACATCATCCTCTGCTGCCAACGGCGGCATCATAGCGGCCCGGCGGCCGACTCGGCCAGCCGCCACGGCGCTGCAATCAATGATCGGTCTGGAAAAGCGAAGGGGCCTTTCGGCCCCTTCTAGAGTTCACTTGCCAACAAGCAACGGGATATTCGATCGACGCAGCTAGCCGCCGAGTGCGGCGGCGACGCTTACCCTACTTGGCCAGGCATTTGTCCACGTTCGCCTGGGTGCATTCGTCGAGCCCGGTGTAGAGAACCGGATCGACCGCCTTGCCCTCGACCAGATCCCGCATGACGAACGGGGCCTTGTAGCCCATCTCGAACGGCCGCTGGCCGACCTGAACGTAGCTGCGCCCGGCCTTGAGCGCGTCGATCTGCGGCGGCAGCGTGTCGCCGGCGACGATGATGAGCTTGCCGGCCTTCAGCTTGTCCATGACCTGGTCGGTCACCTGCGCATAGGCCTGCGGCGCGAACTGCGCCCAGCCGCCCTCGAGCACGAAGGCGTCGAGGTTGGGATTGGCCGTGAAGGTATCGGCCATCTGCTGGTTGGCGAGGTCGGCCTGGTCGTTCGTGTAGACCGGGCAGCCCGCGATCTCCGTCCAGCCGTTCTGGCCGGTGAGCTTGTCCGTGCCCTTGGCGCCGGCCAGCGTGTCGCGCGTGCCGGCGGCACGGGCATTGATGTTGTCGGCCGCGACGTTGCCGAGCTGCAGGCAGATCGTGCCGCCGCTGGGCTTCGCCTTCTGCAGGTACTCGGGCGAACTTCACGCCCATCAGATAGTTGTCGGTGCCGAGATAGGTCTTGCGCAGCGCCGCGTCATCCTTCGCCGAGGTCGGCGTCGATCGTCATGATCGGGATCTTCGGCGCCCGCTGCTTCCAGCAGGTTCGCCATCAGCGGGGCGTTGGAGGGCGAGATCGCGATGCGCGGCGACGCCCTTGGTCAGCAGGTCGTCGACGATCTGGATCTCGCCGGCTTCGATCGGCGCTCGAGGCCAGGCCGGTGTAGCAGGCAGGTGTAGCCAGGTGCCCTTGAGCTCGCCATTGGCCTTCTCGCAGCCGAGATGGATCTGCTCGAAGAACGGGTTGTCGAGGCCCTTCACCACGATGGCCAGGATCTTGTCGTCGGCCGATGCGGCCGTCGTCGCGGACCGTCAACGCCGTCGCGGCGAGCAATCCAAGTACGATCTTCATCTTCATTGTCGTCCTCCCTTTTTCTAGACCGGCCAGCGCAGTGGCTGGCTCTGCAATCCCCCCGGGTCGTTCGCGGGTCGGCAGGCGGCCTTCGGCTATCCCAGGCTGAAACGAACGTTCTCTCGACGTCGCGGGCCGCCCTCCAATCGCGCGCTGGAATTCTGCTTTGTAGCCGTCCGTCCAGCTGCCGTGCGGGAGCCGCGAGCCTTGAACAAGGCTAAGGCTCAGCGCCAGAATCGAGTCAAGACGATTTGTCAGATAAATAGGCCGGCTTAGGACAATCATCAGATATTTGACGCCGCCGAACCGCATGCTCTATTGACACAGACGGTCCGAGCACCGATCCGAAAGCGGCAGACGGCCCGGCAGTGGAAAGATCGCCGTCGCGTTTCGGGCCGGAATGGAGGAAGTCCGCAATGGCGGTCCTGGAGCTGGTGAACATTTCCAAGCATTTCGGCGCGATTCATGCGCTCGACGACGTATCGATCCAGCTCGACGCCGGCCAGACGCATCGGACTCATGGGCGACAACGGCGCCGGCAAGTCGACGCTGGTGAAGATCATCGCCGGCAACTTCCCGCCGACCCACGGCAAGATGCTCGATGGACGGCGCCGAGGTCGCCTTCCATCGACCCGTCGACGCCCGCGCGGCACGGCATCGAGATCGTCTACCAGGACCTGGCGCTGTGCGACAACCTGACGGCCGCGCGTGAACGTGTTCCTGGGCCGGGAGTTGCGACGCTGGATCGGGCCCGTTCGCGTCATCGACTACGCCGCCATGTACCGCCGCGCCGGCGCAGCTCTTCGCCGAGCTCAAATCGGAGACGCGGCCGCGCGACCTCGTGCGCCAGATGTCCGGCGGCCAGCGCCAGGCGGTGGCGATCGCGCGCACGCGCCTCTCCGAACCCAAGATCGTGCTGATGGACGAGCCGACCGCCGCGATCTCCGTTCGGCAGGTCGCGGAGGTCCTGAACCTGATCCGCCGTCTGCGCGACCAGGGCTTCGCGGTCGTCCTGATCAGCCACCGCATGCCCGACGTGTTCGCCGTCGCCGACCGCATTGTCGTGCTGCAGGCGCGGCCGCAAGGTCGCCGACAAGCCGATCTCCGCGCTCCTCGCCCGAGGAGGTGACCGGCCTCATCACCGGGCGCGATCGAAACGGCATGACGCGGTGCCACAAGCAAGAGAGGAGGCCGCTCAGATGCGCCGCGACGCTGGACGACACCATCAATCGCCAGACCTACAGCCCCGTGACCTGGCTGCTCTCGCGCCAGACGTTCTGGGTGTTCATTGCGGCCGTCATCGCCTGCGTCGCGCTGAGCCTGGTAACCGGACACCTTCGCTTCGAAGCAGAACATCTTCAACGTCACCCGAAACTTTTCGTTCATCGCCATCGCCGCGCTCGGGGTAACGACGGTGATCATTACCGGCGGCATCGATCTGTCCGTCGGTTCGGTCATGGGTCTCGCGGGCCGTCCTTCTCGGCATCACCATGAATGCCGGCTATTCGATCTGGCTGGGCATCGGCGCCGCCCTGGCGGCATCCCTCGCGGTCGGACTCTTCAACGGCGTCCTCATCGCCTACATGCGAATGCCCCCATTCGTGGTGACGCTCGGCATGCTCGTGATCGCCCGCAGCCTCGGGCAGGTCGCTTCGAACAACAAGATGGTCTTTCAGTTCGGCCCGGACCAGGACAAGCTGCTGCGGCTTGGCGGCGGTTCGTATGCGATTGGACCTGGGGAATTTCCTGATAAACGTGCCCAATCCGGTGATCGCGCTGATCGCGCTGACGGCGCTGACCGGATTTCTGCTGCGCTGGACGAAATGGGGCTGTCATGTCTTTGCGGTCGGCGGCAACGAAGAGGCCGCCCGGCTGACCGGCGTGCCCGTGCGCCGCATCAAGATCAGCGTTTACGTCTTCTCCGCGCTCATCGCCGGGATGGCCGGCGTGCTCATGGCGCGGTTGGCTCGGCGGCGTCACGCAGAACCTCGGCGAAGGCGCCGAGCTGCGCGTGATCGCCGCGACGGTCATCGGCGGCGCCAACCTCATGGGCGGCAGCGGCACGGCGCTCGGCGGCGTCGTCGGCGCCGCGCTCATCGAGGTCATCCGCAACAGCCTGACGCTTTTGGGCATCAGCACGTTCTGGCAGGGCACGTTCATCGGCAGCTGTATTCTCATCGCCGTCATGCTTCACTGCGTGCGGGTGCTCCGCCAGACCGAGGAGTGAGAGGAGCGCGGCTTGGCCATCGCCAAAAAAGCGCAGCGGCAAGAGCCGGCATTTCGCCGCCGCCGAGGAGATCGGCACGCGCATCCTGCGCGGCGATTTCGCGCCCGGCGTGCTGCTGCCCAATGAGGCCGAGTGGTGCAAGCGGCTGCGCATGAGCCGGTCGGCCGTGCGCGAGGCCATCAAGATGCTGAAGGCCAAGGGGCTGCTGCACTCGCGGCCCAAGGTCGGCACGCGCGTCGAGCCGCGCGCGCGCTGGAACCTGCTCGATCGCGACGTGCTGGCCTGGTACATGGCGACGCCCGAGCGGGCGCGGTTTCCTCAAGTCGGTGCAGGAGATGCGCCGCATCTTCGAGCCTGAGGCGGCGGCCCTGGCGGCCGTCCATCGCGATGCCGCGCAGATGGCGGCGATATCGGTGGCCTGCCGCGACATGGGAACGGCCGACTACCCTCGAAAGTCGCATCGAGGCGGACGTGCGTTTTCATCTGGGAATCCTGAGCGCGGCCGGCAACGAGTTCCTGGTGCCGTTCGGATTCCTGATCGAGTCCGCCCTCGCCAACGTCTTCGACTACGTGACGCGCTCCGTCGGAACGCTGCGCCACGCCCAATCGCTCCACGAGAACATCGAGAAAGCCATCCGGCATCGCCGCCCGGACGCCGCACGCCGCGCCGCGCGCCTGCTGCTCGCCGACACCGACGACATCATCGAGCACCTGCCGCCGCCGCCGGTCGAGCGCGTGAAGCGCCGAAGGAAACTCGCCGGCAGCGGTCCGCCATCGGCGGCGACTCCGGTCGTCGATCGCTAGAGGCGCCCATCGCCGCGGACCCGGCGGCGAGGCCGCGTCATTGTTGTGATCTGCATCACATCTGCGCGGCGCGTTTGGCGCGAAAAGGCAGGCTGCTCCCGGCAGCGCCGGATTGCCCGCATGGGCGCAACCGGCAAACAGAGGACCAGACCGTCATGGCACAGTGGAAAGGCATCGTCGGCAAGAGCTTCACGCCGGCGGCATTCGCAGCCTACGTCGCGCAACAGAAGTTCGACCAGTGGCGGCCGCAATTCGTCGTGCTGCACAACACTGCCAGCCCCAAGCTCGCGCAGTGGCATTCCGTTCCCGGCGAACAGCGGATGAACAACCTCGAGGATTTCTACAAGAACAAGCAGGGCTGGTCGGCCGGGCCGCATTTGTTCGTCGCCGACGACCTAATCTGGGTATTCACGCCGCTCACGGTCACGGGCGTTCATTCGCCTTCCTGGAACAATGTGGCATGGGGCGTCGAAATGGTCGGCGACTACAACTCCGAGCCGTTCGATGCGCGCGTTCGTGACAATGCCGTCGCTGCGCTGGCAACGCTCCACGCTGCGGTCGCCCTCGACCCGAAGACGCTACGGTTCCACAAGGAAGACCCGGAAGACGACCCATGACTGTCCCGGCAAGAACGTGGTGAAAGATGACGTCATCACCCGCGTCTCGGCCGCTCTCGCCGGGCAGCACGAGGGCGAACATATCGCGGGCGCCGGGAACTGACGACTGCAGCGGGTTCCGACAGAGGGCATGACATGACCACGACCGCCGAGGACATCATCGCAGCCTGCAGATCCGAGTGGGACGAGCACAAGGCCGATTGCAGCGGGTTCGTGAACGCCGTCGCCGCCCGGTTGCATGTTCCGCTCCATGGAATGGCGAATAACATCGTGACCGCTATCTCGCAGGCGCCCTGGTCGCGCCTGCCGGACGGCGTGGAGGCCGCAAAGAGCGCCGCCGCCGGGCGCTTCGTCGTCGCCGGGCTGCAGGGAAGCGCTCAAGCCGCACCTTCCCAACATGGTCACGTCGTCGTGGTTGTCAAAGGCGACCTGGCCCACGGCAAATACCCCACCGCCTATTGGGGACGCCTTGGCTCCGTCGGCAGCAAGGCCCAGACAATCAACTTCGCGTGGAACCAGCAGGACCGCGACAAGGTGATCTACGCCGCGATGGAGGCGGCCGTCTGATCGTCACAGCGTCTCGATCCGGATCATGTGCGGCGGCTCGACCACCGTGTTCAGGGCGGCAATGCGGTCGAGGGCGCGGCGCATCGAGGCCTCCTCCGTCTCGTGGGTGACGAGCACGACCGGAACCGCCTCGTCGGGCGCGCGGCCGCGCTGGAGCATCGACGCCAGCGACACCTGCTCGTCGCGCAGCGCCGCCGTCACGTCGGCGATGACGCCCGGCCGGTCGACGCACCATCAGCCGCACATAGTAGGCGCCGCCGGTGGCGCTCCATCGGCGAGGCCGGCAGCCGCTTCAGCTGCGCCGCCGGCACCGAGAAGGTCGGCAGCGTCCGCCCGCGCGCGATGTCGATGAGATCGGCGACGACGGCCGACGCCGTCGGCCCCGCCCCTGCCCCGCGCCCCTCGGCGACGTTCTGGCCGACGAAATCGCCCTCCGTCACGACGGCGTTGAAGACGCCCTCGACATGGGCGATCGGCGTGCCGATCGGCACCATGCAGGCATGGACGCGCTGCTCGATGCCGTGCTCGGTCAGGCGCGCGCTGCCCAGGAGCTTGATGCGGAAGCCCAGCTCCTCGGCGTAGGCGATGTCCATGGCCGAGACGTTGCGGATGCCCTCCACATGCACGCCGGCGAAATTGATCTCGCAGCCGAACGCGACGCTGGTGAGGATCGCCAGCTTGTGGGCGGCATCGACGCCGTCGACGTCGAAGCTGGGATCGGCCTCGGCGTAGCCGAGCTTCTGCGCCTCCGCCAGCACGTCGGCGAACTCGCGGCCCGTGCGGCGCATGGTCGTCAGGATGTAGTTGCAGGTGCCGTTGAGGATGCCGTAGATGCGCTCGACCCGATTGCCGGCCAGCCCCTCGCGCAGCGCCTTGATGATCGGGATGCCGCCGGCCACGGCGCGCCTCGTAGGCGAGCGTGACACCGTTCGACTCGGCGGCGCGCGCCAATGCCGCGCCGTGGTGGGCGAGCAGCGCCTTGTTGGCGGTGACGACATGCTTGCGGTTGGCGATGGCGGTCTCGATCAGGCGCCTGGCGATCCCGTCGCTGCCGCCGATCAGCTCCACCACCACGTCGATCTCGGGATCGCCGGCCAGCGCCAGCGCATCGTCGCACCAGCGCAGCTTCGAGACGTCGACGCCACGGTCGCGCTTGCGCTCGCGTGCCGAGACTGCGCCCACCACAATCGGCCGGCCGCAACGCTGCGCCAGTATGTCCCCATGCTCTTGCAGCAGCCGCAAGGTGCCCGCACCAACGGTACCCAGCCCGGCGATCCCGATCCGCAGTGCGCCGCTCATATGAAGTCTCGCCACGAAGTTTCCACCGGCTGCCTCGCCCCCAAGGATGAAGCGGATCTCCAGGAATTCAGCTCTCCTTCTGTCACCCCGGCGAGAGCCGGGGTCCATATTCCAGAGGCGGGAGTCTATGGACCCCGGCTTTCGCCGGGGTGACAGCCGCGATTGTAACCTCCGATGGCGTTCAGTTTACAGCTGACGGCTTCTACGACCCGATATAGACGGCGACGCGACGGTTGGCGGCCACGCCGGTCTCCAGCGACTCGTCGTAGGTTGCGCCACCCGTGCTGGTCTCCAGCGCAGTCGCCGGGACGCCCATGCTGATGAGCGTCTTGGCCACCGCATCAGCGCGCTGCAGGGCAAGGTCGGCGCCCTCGCCGCCGCTCTGCCCCGCCGTTCTCTCGGTCGCGCTGGCATGGCCGATGACGCGCACGCGGCTCGTGCGCTCGCCTTTGTACTGCGACGCCACGTCGGTCAGGATGGCGCGATCGCGATCGGTCAGGACCGCCGTATCGCTGCCAAAGTAGATGAGGGCCGTCGGCTGCCCGAGATCGGCTGGCAGGGCCGCGACCTCGGTCGGCGCCGGCGGCGCCGGATTATCGGCGGGCTTGTCGGCCGCCTCGGTCTGTTCGCTGCTTTCACCCTCGGCCGGTTTCGTCGCCGGCTCCGGGGCGGGCGGGGCGGGCGGCGGCGGCGTGGCGGCCGCCACGTTGGCGGTGTCCTCGGCGAGCTTCTGGTCCGTGTATTCGGCATGGGCTTTGTCGGCGAGCAGCCCCTGCACCAGCTTGTCGCGCTCCACCTTCGGCGTTGAAGGCGGCGGCTGGTCCGGGACCGTGGCGAGATTGGGAAACTTCTCGGGCTCGCTCGTCTTGGCGGGCGCCGATGATTCTGCTGTGCTCTTTTGCTCGTCGCTGCTGCAGCCGCCGAGGACGAGGCACAACGCCGCCGCCGCCGGCACGAAGAAACGCATCATCTGGACCAAGGTCTCCGTCTGAGGTTGTAACGCCCGAATGGCCAGCCTATTTTGCAGGTGCGAAGTGATCGCTGCAACGGGCGCGATCTTAGGGAAGGTAGCATGACCGATCAACCGGATGCGGGGCCGCAGATCCCCGATCCCCTCGAATTCTCCAAGGCCATGGCCCATCTGGCCGAACGCTCCCAGCAGATCGTCGCCGATTTCCTCACCCAGAAGGCCGGCGACGGCATGGGCATGGCCGATCCGCTGAATATCGCCAGCGCCTTCCTCGAGATGACCACCCGCCTGATGACCGATCCGGCCAAGCTGCTGCAATCGCAGATCAGCCTGTGGCAGGCCCATATGGACCTCTGGCAATCGGCCGCGCTGCGCGATGATGGGCAGCGACGCGAAGGCCGCCGTGCCGTCGCCCGACGACCGCCGCTTCAAGGACGCCGCCTGGGAGGAGAACCAGCTTTTCGACTTCATCAAGCAGTCCTACCTGCTGACGGCGCGCTGGCTGACGCAGACCGTGCGCGAGGTCGACGGTCTCGATGAGAAGACCGCCAAGAAGGTCGATTTCTACACGCGCCAGTTCGTCGACGCCATGGCGCCGACCAATTTCCTGCTGACCAATCCGGAAGTGCTGCGCGCCACCGTCGAGAGTCACGGCGAGAACCTGGTCAAGGGCCTGCAGAACCTGCTGGAGGACCTCGATCGCGGCAAGGGCAAGCTGCGCATCAAGATGACCGACCTCGAGGCCTTCCGGATCGGCGAGAACATCGCCGTCTCGCCCGGCAAGGTCGTCTTCCGCAACGATCTGATCGAGCTGCTGCAATACGCGCCGACGACCGAAAAGGTCTATAAGCGCCCGCTGCTGATCATCCCGCCCTGGATCAACAAGTTCTATATCCTCGACCTGCGCGAGAAGAACTCCTTCATCAAATGGGCGGTCGGCGAAGGACATACCGTCTTCGTCGTCTCCTGGGTCAATCCGGACGAGACGCTGGCCGCCAAGAGCTTCGAGGACTACATGCTCGAAGGCCCGGTCGCCGCGCTCGAGGCCATGGAGAAGGCCACCGGCGAGCCCGACGCCAACGTCATCGGCTACTGCCTGGGCGGCACGCTGCTCGCCTGCACCCTCGCCTATATGGCCGCGAAGAAAGACTCGCGCGTGGTCAGCGCCACGTTCTTCGCCAGCCTGGTCGATTTCAAAGAGCCGGGCGAGCTCGGCATCTTCATCGACGAGGAGCAACTGGCCGCTCTCGAAGAGCGCATGAACGAGAAGGGCTATCTCGAAGGCACGACCATGGCCACCACCTTCAACATGCTGCGCGCCAACGACCTGATCTGGTCGTTCGTGGTCAACAACTACCTCCTGGGCAAGGACCCGTTCCCCTTCGACCTGCTCTATTGGAATTCGGACTCCACGCGCATGCCGGCGGCCATGCACAGCTTCTACCTGCGCAACATGTACCAGGCGAACAAGCTCGTTCAGCCCGGACGGCATCACGCTCGCGGGCACGCCGATCGATCTGCGCAAGATCAAGACTCCCGCCTACATCATCTCCACTCGCGAGGACCACATCGCACCCTGGCCTGCTACCTATGCGGCGACCCAGCTCTATCAGGGCCCGGTGCGCTTCGTGCTCGGCGCGTCCGGTCACATTGCCGGCATCGTCAATCCGCCGGCGGGCAACAAGTACAGCTACTGGACGAACGACAAATGCCCACCCGAGCCGCAGGCCTGGCTGGCGTCGGCGAAGGAAAACCCTGGCTCCTGGTGGCCCGATTGGGCCCGGTGGATCGCCAAATCCGGCGGCGCCAAGGTCGCCGCCCGCAAGCCCGGCGACGGCAAGCTCAAGGCGATCGAGGATGCGCCGGGCTCCTACGTGAAGGTCAGGATTCAGTAGGCGCGCCCCGCTACTAGCGCGGGACCGGCGCCGGGATTCACCGCGACCCGGCTGAAAATCGCGCGGCCGCAGGCGCCGCTGATTGCCGCCTATAGCAGCGAAGCCGATGTCGTCCGGCGGCGGAAACTGCAGCAGTGGTGAAGACCAGGATCATGTTCACGCCGGCACCGTCATCGGACAACGGGAGATAGATGATGTCATCGTTCTGGATATACCCGTCCGGAGCCGCATAGGGATCGCGGTAGCAGAAGGGCGCCCGCTTCCGGACGACATACTCGTAGCAGCTCAGGGTCTCCTCGAGGAGCCGCCAGAAGGCCTCGCGCGACCGACTTTCCCGTCGGATCGTTGCCGCGCTCGGCGACCTCCTGCGTCCCCACCAGGCGGTGGACGAAGCGCCGCGCATCCGCCGTGACATCGACGAGCACCATCATCGGCAGGAGCTTCTTGATCTCGGCCGGCTTCGAGGTCGGCTCGCGCCGGCATGGTCTCGGCTGCCGCGCTTGGCCAGCCAGTAGTCGTACATCGCCTGCACGCTCTTATGGCAGGCGTCGATGCGCCCCCGGATCTCTTCGGGCGTGATTGTCTCGAACATGCTCGACGCTGGTTCCAGTCCGCCTCGGACAGGATCCCGAGGCCATAGCCCATTCTACCGGCGATGTCCCAATGATTAACTAGCGGGCGCTCGCGCGTCCTCCACGCCGCCGTCCTACTCCGCCGCGACCGGCCGCCGCTTCGCCTTCGCCACCGCCGGCGGCTTGTGGAAGCGGCCGCCCTTCATGATGGCCGTGAGCTTGCCGGCATCCTGCAGGATGCGGATGTCGGCGAGCGGATCGCCGTCCACCAGCAGCAGGTCGGCCAGATGGCCGGGCGCGATGCGGCCGAGGTCCTCCGGCCGCCCCATCAGCTGGCCGCCCAGCCGCGTCGCCGCCTGAATCGCCTGCATCGGCGTGAAGCCCAGGAGCTTCACGAAATGCTCGAGGTCGCGCGCGTTGGTGCCCTGCCGGGTTGCAGAACAGGCCGTAGTCGCCGCCGGGCAGCACGCGGATGCCGCGCTTTCGCATCGCCGTGGCGCCGGCGATGATCGAGTCCAGTTCGCGCTCGTTGCGCGCTTGCGTCTTCGCATCGAACGTCACGCCGTAGCGATCGGCTTCATGAACCAGCGTGTACGGAAAGCCGACGGTGGGGGCGACGAACACGCGCTCCTTGGCCGCCTCGAGCATGTCCATGGCCTCTTCGTCGCAGAACGCCGCGTGGTAGATCGCGGTCACGCCGTGGCGAACGCACATCTTCACCGCGCCGGCGCTGACCGCATGCGCGCGCCACCACCTTGCCGCGGGCGTTCGCCACCTGCACTACCGCCGCCAGCTCCTCGTCGGTGATGACGGTCGAATGGGACCCGGCGCCCCATTCCTCGAAGCCGCGGTCGCCGGAGACGTTCACCTCTGAACACGTCGACGCCCTCGCGCGCCGCCAGCCGGCACGCCTTGCGGAAGGCATCCGGCGGATCGCAGCTCACGGTGAACCGCACATTCGGCGGCAGCGCCACTTCCATCGTGTCGAGATCGCCGAGATTGCCCGAGGGCGCTCATCTCCCTGGGTCGCCGCCATCAGGCGCGGTCCCGGCACGCGGCCGGCCTCGATCGCGCGCTTCAGCACGACGTCGAGTCGCGGCTTGGCGGCGGCGGCGCTGAAGCAGCTGGTGAAGCCCTGGTCCAGCAGCAGCCGGGCATTCTCGATGCAGGCGATGACGTGCTCCTCCACCGGGATGCGCGGGAATTCCTCCAGCTCCTTGTTGTTGCAGAAGCTCAGATGCGCATGCGCTTCGATCAGCCCCGGCATGAGCGTGGCCCCGCCGCCGTCGATCGTGTGCGCGCCGGCGGCCGAGAGCCGCCCGGGCGCCGCCGCCACCGCCGCGATCCGCTCGCCCTCGACCAGCACGTCAGCCGCATAGGCCGCATCCGCCCGCCCGTCGATCCAAATTGACGTTCGTGAAGAGCACCCGATCCATGGCCGCCTCGCGATCTCGATACGCCGGAGCTTTGTCGCCTCTCACCGTAGCCCCGTCCGCACAGGCCGGGCAATCCGGCAAGCGAATACCTTTTTTCTATCTCTATTCTTCATCTTTCAAGCGGATCCGCCTGGTTCCAGCCTCCAGATCGACGGCAACGCTGTAGGGGCGCGCCCTCGAAATCTAGATTGTGCCGGCGTCCGCCACTGAACGAATGGTCCGGCTGTGATGCGATCCATTGCTTCAGCGTCGCGGCGGCACCTCTCGCCTTCGAGTACGACGGTCAAGTACCATCCGCCAGCCGAGCGGCTCGCCGCCATAGCTGCGCCCGAAGCGGCGGACGATCTCCTGCGGGGATCTCACGATCCAGAAAGTCCCAGGTGGGACGCAAGGCCCGTGCGTAGAAGCGGACGATCTGTCTCGGCATGAAAGGCCCTCCCGCCCTGCTATTGCGTCAAGATTTCTTTGCCGAGATCGCGGCTTTGCGTGAGCCCGCGCTCCCATTACAAATCGTTACACGCCGCCGCCCGGCAGCCATACCCGGTTTACCGGACGGGGCGACTATGGGCCTGTCCTGCTCATGAATATGCGTGAATTTAACTCCTGCATCCCAACTCGCATTAAGTCCGACCTGATTGTTCGCAAATCTGATGGAGCGGGGCCCCCACATGCTCCATCAATTTTTCCAGCCCGCGCAGCGGCAACGCGCTTTGCAGCTTTCTCTCCATCGGGCGCCGCGTTAACCATCTTCATTCAACCGAATTTCATTAAGTCTCTTTAGTAATGTGGGCATGTCGCGCCTCTCGCCAGCATCGCCCAGGATCCGGACTGGCCGTTCGTAGTTCTTGCCGGCGGCATCGGCCTGATTGCGTCTCTTGCCGCGCTCAGCCTCCTGGTACGGGCGGCCGCGGCCTACGACCGTCGCCACCTGATCTGGGTGGCCGCCACCGCGGCGGTTGCCGGCAGCGCGGTCCCCGCCACCTACCTCATGGCGACGCTGCCGATGGGCGCCAAGACCTGGCTCGTCCTACTCTCGGTCGCCGCCGGGCTGCTGCTGGTCGGCGGCGCCTTCAGCTTGGCTTCGTCGGCCGTCGCCAGCAGGTTGTTCCGCACGTCGCGCCCGCCGCAGCCGACCATCTGCGCGCCGCCTTGTCCGAGCTCATGGAAGAGAAGCGCCGTCTCGAGGCGAAGACCGCCGACCTCACCTCCGCCCTCGAGATCGCGGACGCCGGCGACCGCGCCAAGTCGCGAATTCCTGGCGACCATGAGCCATGAGCTGCGCACCCAGCTCAACGCCATCATCGGCTTCGCCGAATTCCTCGGCACCGATCTCTGCGGACCGCTCACGCCAAGCAGCGCGGCTATGTCGGCGACATCCACCGCGCCGGCGGCCATCTTCTCGCAGCTCGTCGGCGACGTGCACGACCTGGCGCGGATCGATGCCCGCCAGCTCGCGCTCGACGATGACGCCGTGGATCTCGGCAGATCGATCGCTGGCGCCATTGCACTGCTGCGTCGCCGCGCGCCGCCGAAGTCGGCATCGCCCTGAACAGCGTGATCGCGGCCGGCATGCCGCAAGTTCGCGCCGATGCGCGGCGCCTGCGCCAGATCCTCGCTCAACCTGCTCGCCAATGCGGTGAAATTCACGCCGCAGGGCGGTACGATGACACGCTATCCGCCGAACGGCGGGGCGCAGCAATCGCCGTGATCGTCGCCGACACCGGCGTCGGCATGGCTGCCAGAACAGAACGCGAGATCGACGGCCGGTTCGCCCGCCCCTCCGACGGAGGCGGCCTCGGCCTACCTCTCGTCAAGCGGCTGGTCGAGCTTCATGGCGGCACGCTCGCGATCGATAGCGTGCCCGGGCGCGGCACTGCACGGTCACGATCCTGATACCCGCCGACCGCGTGATCAACCGCTCGGCGGCGGCCTGACGATCCGCCTCAGCGTACCGTAAGCCGCGGATCGCGCCGCGCCGGTGGCGTCAACCGGCGCGGCCCGCCCGCGTCCAGTTATTCCTTCACCGCGTGCCAGACGTTGTTCTTGCCGTCGCCGGTCACGTCGCCGGGCTTCTTGTCGTTCGCGAACGTATAGAGCGGCTTGCCGTCGTCGGCCCACTGCATCTTGCCGTCGTCGCGCTTGATGATCGTGAGGCCGCCGACCGGCTTGGCGTCGCTGGTGGCGAGCGCCGGCGGCCAATACTCGGCGCATTCGCCGCTGCAGTTGGACTTGCCCATGGCGTCCTTGTCGTAGGTATAGAGCGTCATGCCCTTGGGATCGGCCAACACCTTGCCGCTGGCCGCCTCGATCACCTGCAGCGGGCCGTAGTCCTCGGCGCGGGCGGCGCCAACCGCGAGAACGGCCGCCGTCATCGCCGCGAGCGCCAATGCATTGCGGTATGTCATTTTTCACCCCAATCGGTTGCTATCTCCGTTGATCCTCCGGACGGCTGCGCACGCACGCGCATCGTCCGACTGAAATCAACAGCCGCTGTGCATGTTTCATTCCGGCGCGGGTCGGAAAATTCGCGGTCCCCGGGCGGGCCGGAACGGTCAATCGAAGATCCCCAAAGTCGATGTGGTCGAACCGGCAGAACCGCTGGACAGCCGCGCCTTCGACGTTTTCCATGGCCCCCTGCCGTTGCGCCTGACACGATGGACCGATGCCCGCGACCCCGCTCACGACCATGCCGAGATCCGCGCCGCCATCGCCCGGCTGTGCGCCGGCTTTCCCGGCGAGTACTGGCGCCGCCTCGATGCCGAGCGCGCCTATCCGACCGAATTCGTGCAGGCGCTGACGCAGGCGCCGGCTATCTCGCCTGCCTGATCCCGGCGGAGTATGGCGGCAGCGGCCTCGGCCTCGCCGCCGCCGCCGCCATCCTGGAGGAGATCCACAGGAGCGGCGGCAACGGCGCGGCCTGCCACGCCCAGATGTACATCATGGGTACGCTGCTGCGGCACGGCAGCGCCGAGCAGAAATCCCGCTGGCTGCCGGAGATCGCCTCCGGCGCGCTGCGCCTGCAGGCCTTCGGCGTCACCGAGCCGTCGGCCGGCACCGACACCACCGCCATCCAGACCACCGCCGTCCGCCAGGGCGACCGCTACGTCGTCAACGGCCAGAAGGTCTGGACCTCGCGCGCCGAGCATTCCGATCTGCTGCTGCTGCTGGCCCGCACGACGCCGCGCGACCGCGTCGCCAAGCGCACGGAGGGCCTCTCGGTCTTCCTGGTCGACCTGCGCGGCGCCCGCGGCGTCGCCATCCGCCCGATCCGCACCATGCTCAACCACGCCACCACCGAAGTGTTCTTCGAGAACCTCGAGTGCCCGCCGGCGAATCTCATCGGCGAGGAAGGCAAGGGCTTCCGCTACATCCTCGACGGCATGAATGCGGAGCGAATTCTCATCGCAGCCGAATGCATCGGCGACGCCAGCTGGTTCATCGCCAAGGCGACCGACTACGCCAAGGCGCGCATCGTGTTCGACCGCCCCATCGGCCAGAACCAGGGCGTGCAGTTCCCGATCGCCCGCGCCTACATGCCGCCAGCGAGGCCGCCGACCTGATGGTGCAGCGCGCCGCCGCGCTCTACGACGCCGGCGGCGCCTGCGCCAGGAAGCCAACATGGCCAAGCTGCTGGCCGCCGACGCCTCGTGGCAGGCCGCGCGACATGTGCGCTGCAGACGCATGGCGGCTTCGGCTTCGCCGCCGAGTACGACGTCGAGCGCAAGTTCCGCGAGACCCGCCTCTACCAGGTAGCGCCGATCTCCACCAACCTCGATCCTCGCCTACCTCGCCGAGCACGTCCTCGGCCTGCCGCAGGTCCTACTGATGGCGCGGCTCGACGGCACTCCTGGTCGTCAGCGTCGAGCAGGCGGTCGCGGCGCCCGCTCTGCTCCTGCCGGCTGGCCGATGCCGGGGCCCGCGTCATCAAGATCGAGGCGGGCCGAGGGCGATTTCGCCCGCGGCTACGATGCCGCCGTCCATGGCGAGACGCCTATTTCGTCTGGCTCAACCGCGGCAAGGAGTCGGTCGTGCTCGATCTCAAGGCCGACGGTGACAAGGCATTGCTGCGCCGCCTGATAGCGCGCGCCGACGTCTTCATCCAGAACCTCGTCCCGGGCGCCGCCGCCCGCGCCGGCTTCCGACCCGTCGGAGCTGCGCCGGCGCCATCCGCGACTCATCACCTGCTCGATCAGCGGCTATGGCGACTCCGGCCCCTATTCCGACCGCAAGGCCTACGACCTGCTCATCCAGGCCGAGAGCGGCCTGGCCTCCGTGACCGGCTCGCCCGAGGCGCCCGGCCGCGTCGGCGTCTCGCTCTCCGATATCGTCTGCGGCCTCAACGCCCACGCCGCCATCCTCGAAGCGCTCTATCGGCGCGAGCGCACGAGGCGATAGCGCCGCGATCGCGCTCTCGCTGTTCGACGCCACCGCCGAGACCATGGCCGTGCCCGCTGCTCCATCACGACTACGCCGGGCGGGCGCCCGGAGCGACTCGGCCTCGCCCATCCCTCGATCGCGCCCTACGGCGTGTTCGAGAGCGCCGACGGCCGGCCGCTGCTGATCGCGATCCAGAACGAGCGCGAGTGGCGCGAGCTCTGCTCCGCCGTGCTGCAGCAGCCGGCGCTCGCCTCCGATCCCCGGTTCAAGTCGAACAACGACCGGGTCGCCAATCGCCAAGCGCTCGATTCCATCGTGGCCGCTGCCTGTCGCCGTCACGACTACGCCGCGTTGATCGTTCTGCTGCAATCCGCCGGCATCGCCTTCGGCGCCGTCAACGATGTCGCCGGCCTCAGCACTCATCCGCACTTGCGCCGTCTGGCCGTGGCGACGCCGGGCGGCGAGGCGCGCTCCCCGCGCCGCCCGCGATCTTCGCGGGCGAGCCGTCGACTCCGCCGCCGTTCCCGCCCTCGGCCAGCACACCCAGGCGATCCGCGGGGAGTTCGCGCCATGAGCTTCGACATCGGCGCAGCCGCCGCCTCTGCTCGGCCGCACGGAAACGCGCACGGCCGAGGCCCATCCCGAGCCCGCCCGGTTGCTCCAGGCGACCCTCGACCGCGACATCACCTCGTTTGAGGTCGGCACGCCGCTCCCGCTGCTCTGGCATTGGCTCTACTTCCCGCCCCTCATCCGCCAGAGCCAGCTGGGAGAGGATGGCCACACCCGCGACTCCAGCCTGCTGCCGGTCGTGCCGTTCCTGCCGCGCCGGATGTGGGCGGGCAGCCGCCTGCGCTCGGAAGCACCGTTGCGCGTCGGCGACCGCGCTGGCCCGCCGGTCCGAAGTCACGAACCTGACGCCGAAGATCGGCGGCAGCGGCCGCCTGCTCTTCGTCACCATCCGCCACACGCTCGCAGGCAGCGCCGGCGGCAGCGTCGCCGAGGAGCAGGACATCGTCCTGCGCGAGGCCTGCCGGCCGTTCGATGCCGCCGAGCCAGCCCGCCGCGTCCGCTCCCTGGGACTTCGAGCATATCGTCACGCCGACGCCGACCCTGCTGTTCCGCTTCTCCGCCCTCACCTTCAATGCCCACCGCATCCACTACGATCATCCCTACGCGACAGAGGTCGAAGGCTACGAGGGACTGGTCGTTCACGGTCCGCTTATGGCCGTCTTGATGCTCGACCTCGTCGACCGCGTCAGTCCGGGCGCACCCGTCTCCGCCTTCGACTTCAAGGCCGTCAATCCCGCCTTCGTCCCGCACCCACTCGCCGTCAGGGCGAAGACGACTGAGACCGGATTCGCGCTGCGGGTGGAATCGGCGGGTCGCATCGCCAGCACCGGAACTGCAACAGCGCCGCGGCCGCTGAACGACTAGGGGAGTAAGATGCTCCTTCGCGCCATCATCGTTCCGTTCGTCGTGGCGCTTTCTTGTGGGTGGCCGGGCGCCATCGCTTGCGCCGCCGACCAAGTCAGGGGCTCGTGCTGGAAAAGACGATCCCGCTTGACGGCGTGTCCGGCCGGATCGACCACCTGGCCGTCGACCTCAAGCGGAGCCACTTGGCGGTCGCCGAGCTCGGCAACGACACCGTGGATCTGATCGACCTGAGCGCCGCCCGGGTGGTCCACCGGATCGGCGGACTGCACGAGCCACAGGGTGTGGCCTTCGTCCCGTCGGCCGACCTGTTCGCCGTTGCGAATGCGGGTGACGGCGCGGTCGAGGTTCTTCCGCGCGCGGCGATTTCTCTCCGCTCGGCGGCATCGATCTCGGCGACGATGCGGACAACCTCCATGTCGACAGCCGGAACGGGACATCTCGTCGTGGGCTATGGCACGGCGGCTTGGCCGTCATGGACCCGACGACGCGTTCAAGCTCGCCGATATCGCCCTCCAGGCTCATCCGGAGGGCTTCCAGCTTGCTCCCGACGGCAGCCGCGCGTTCGTGAACGTGCCGGACGCGCGCCAGATCGCATCGGTGGATCTCGTCGCCGGGAAGCAGACGGCCACCTGGCGAGTCCCCGGCCTGGAATCGAATTTTCCCATGGCGCTCGACAGCCGGGGACGAACGTTGGCCATCGCCTTCCGCGGCCCCGCACGCCTCGCCCTGCTCGATGCCGCAAGCGGTGCGGTCATCGCCAGCGTCGACACGTGCGGCGACGCCGACGACGTCTTCTTCGATGAGCGCCGCCGGAGGATCTACGTCGTCTGCGGAGCGGGCGCGGTCGACGTGTTCGATCGAAACGATGGCGGCGCTCGGGCGCATAGCTCGGGTCGAGACACGCTACCGGCGCGCGCACCGGTCTGTTCGTGCCCGAACTCGACCGCCTGTTTGTCGCCTCCCGCTCGCCGTCGCCGGGTGCTGGCGCAAAGATCCTGGTGTTCCGCCCTTCACCGTGAAGCGCGGGTACTCCGATGAGTGGGTATGCCCGCCACAATAAGACCACGATCGCGCCGTAACCGGACGGCAATGCGTCTGCTCGCCCTCGTCTTCTTCCTCCTCGCCTCGCCCGCCTTCGCCGCCGACTGGACCGTCGGCCCGGCGCCTAGGCGACGATCCCGCCATGAAGGCCGCCACGGTGATGAACGCGGACGGCGACGCGCTCTTTCTGTGGAGCCGCGACGTCGACCACCGCTACCAGCTCTTCGTCAGAGTTCCACCTCGGGCGCGGCCAGACCTTCGGCGAGAAGATGCCGACCTATCGCATCGACGGCGGCGAGGCCGTCGACACCGATGTGGTCCGCCAGGAGGGCGAGGCGCTCGGCGCCCTCTGGGGCCATGTCGGCGGCGACACCGCGTTCTGGCTGGCCTGGACCTCGATCAGAATCCGATCCTGCCGAGCGACAGCTTCGCGCGCTGGCTCGGCGGCAAGGAGATCGTGATCAGCTACCAGGCCCCCGACGGCACGGGCAGAGACTGACCCGCTTCTCCCTCGCCGGCGCCGCCGCCGCCGTCCACGGCGCCACCGGCCTCCAGACCTTAAGTAGACGCGCCGGCTGGAACGCCTCACGCAAAGCCGGCACCAACTGTTAGATTCGGTCCTCTTGCCGTGGCATAAGGTAGTCAGGCCTCGGGCGGAACAACGCCCAGCTATCGCTGCACAGACTGCATTTGCTCGTAATCGATAAACGGGTGAATGGATGCGTCCTTTTGGGGCTGCACTGCTGCTCTTGGTGTTCCTCGTCGCGGCGAGCGCGCCGGCGGCGAGCGCAAAAACCGTTGACGCCTTATGGCGCGGCGATCGCGCTGGGACCGGAACGCTGAGTGCGGCGCAGCGCGCTCGACGGCCCCGTGCTCTCTACCGGAAGACCAGCTGCCGCACCGCTCAGCGCGAGTCTGGAGCAAATCCTGGCCGAGGCGCGCATTGCTCGAACTTGAGTTGGATCGAACTGAAGCCGCTCAAAGGAACAGCTCGACGGCCTCGGGCCGGCACCAACCACAGGAAGCGCCGGCCGGCTGGAAGACACTATCACCAGTCAAAGGACCGAGCTCACCGCCGGTGCGCGCGCATCAGGCCAGCGGCGGCAGATTGCTCTCGCGAAGGTGCGCGCGGTCAGACTGGTCGAGCGGATCGGCCAGCTTCAGCAGCAACATCTCGTCGAACGGCTGAGCCAGCGCGGACCGCGGCCGACCAGTCCTGCCGTATGGCTGCAAGCGGCTGTCCATCTCGGCCGTCTCGCCCGCGACGTCCTGACCTCGCCGTTGTCACGGCCTCGTGATTCCCATCTCGAGGCGACGCGTCGTTGCGATCATTGCTGTATCTCCTCGCCGTCGAAAGCCTCAACGCTGCTCGGATTGGCCGTTGCGCATTTAACGCTGCCGCTTCGGTCCCGACCGGCCGCTGACCGACCCCACCTTCGCGGCGGATAGTGGCGGCAGTCATCAACGGGCTGGCAAATATTTGCAGTCCCTGACGCACAGCGATCGCCGCCGTCAGCACGTTCTCCACCGCGGCGCAGAGCGGCTCGCCGACCCTTGAGCCTGGCATGGTCGGGGGCGTCGCCGCCAATCAGTCATCTTCCTGGTGTCATCGCCGGCATAGCGCATTCCACGTTGTCGCCCCGCCTGCCGGCCTGGCGGATTCTGCCCGGATCTCGCCGAGAGCGCCGTAAAGGGTCCTAAACTGGACCATAACGTTATCGCTGCAGTTGTCGCCGCGCATCGCGCGATCGCCGCCGTCGCCCGCCGAGCACCTGGGATCGAGCCCCGAGCTCGATTCGATCCTCATCTTCGTGCGCACCACCATTGCAGCCGTGCTCGCACTCTCATCCTACCGCGCCGTCATTGGCTCAGCGAGGAGAAAGAAGACAGAGCCGCCGTTCTGGCTCGTTCTTCGCCTGATCGCCGGCGCGCTCCTGCTCATGACGCCACTACTCACGCCCTCGCCGGCTGCCCCTGCTTGCCCTCTATCTCCAGTCGGATGATCCTCACGGCGTTGGCGATCCGGATTGGGATTGTTGTTGCGCGCGGCGCTGCGCGAAATGCTCGAGTAGCTCCTCTCGCCACACAGCGCCAGCTCTTCCGGCGCGTCGGCGCGCGATCCAGGAGCGGACCGCATCCGTGACGCTGTTCTGGCTGGCAAACTGCTGCTCGATCCGATCATTGTCCTGCCGCTGTTGGTCCTTCTGCTCGCCTCCTGGCGTCGCCCCGACGAGCCTGCGCCTTTGGCTCTCCTATTTCGGCGGCGAGATCCGCATCGGTATTGTCACGATCTCGCCGGTCGATCCTCCATCCTCATTTCCTGGCCGGCATCAGTGCCGCCGCCGCGGCGCCGCTGGCTGGCGGAACAAGGTGCTGCCGAACGCGGTTCGACCACGGCGTGCGCAATTCGATCGCCGCCGGCACGGGAATACATCGCCTTCGGCGTCGCCGTCATGCTGGCGGTCGCAACGGCCGGCGTCGACCTTTCCAGGTCTCGCCTTCGTCGCCGGGGCATTGTCCGTTGGCATCGGCTTCCGGGCTGCGCCGTCGTGGAGAACTTCGTCGCCGGGTTGCTGCTGCTGATCCGAGCATCCCATGCAGATCGGCGACTGGATCGTGGTCGGTAACAGCGAGGGCACGGTCAACGCATCTCCGTGCGCTCGACCGAGATCAGAGACGCGACGACCGGGCGTCAGTCATTCTGCCCGAATTCAGGCCTTTGATCGCCTCGGCCGTCACCAACTGGACCTATCGCGACGGCACGGTCCGCGTGATCATCAAAATCAACGTGGCCTATGGCAGCGTGACGCGGCAGATCAGGAACTTCTGTTGAAATGCACTTCAGGACCACCCGGACGTTTTGGCCTATCCGGCGCCGCAGGTCGTCTTCTGGGGTTTCGGCGACTGGGCGCTGAATTTCGGCTGCGCTGCTTCGTCAGCGATACCGACAAGCTGGTCGGCACGCGCAGCGACCTCTACTTTGCGATCGATGATGCCTTCCGGGCCAACGGCATCGAGATACCCCTGCCCCAGCGCGTTCTCCATCTCAAGCCGGGCGCGTCGGGGATCGCCAGCCCCGAGCCGGCGAGCGACGTCGCCATCGGGGCGGCCATTGAGGCGGCCGGCGGTGTTGCACCGGCGCCTCGCGCCTCGGCGAGGCCCGTGACAGGCGTGATCTCCCGTGAGGGATATCGCCGAGCCGGCGCGACGATCCGCGGGGCCGACTGGCCTCAAGACGCCGCCCTAAGCCCGGAACCCGGCTATCATCCACCGTGTTGTACGCAGACGCACGGGCGGCAAGCGCCGCCCTACCGGAGAGGCTCATGAAGCACCCAAACTGGTTCTCGCACTTCGCCAGCTGGACGGCTACTGCCAGCGGCCGTCCCCACACCTTCGCCCTCGCCTGTCATCATCATTGTCTGGGCCGTGACAGGCCCGCTCTTCGCCTTCTCCGATACCTGGCAGCTCGTCATCAACACCGGGACAACCATCGTCACCTTCCTGATGGTGTTCCTGATCCAGAACACGCAGAACCGCGACAGCAAGGCGCGATGCAGCTGAAGCTCGACGAAATCATCCGCGCCACCGAAGCGCCCACAACGCGCTGCTGGACCTGGAAGAGCTCGACCGGAGCTCGACATCGATCGCATTCGCAAGCTCTATATCGCGCCTTGGCGGCCACGGGCCCGCAGCGGACCTCGCCCGCAGGGCCTGCTCGACACGGACATACCGGAGGTGTCGTATCAGGCTGAGCGCGGTTCGACCGATCGCGCGATAGCCGTGCGCCCGCTCCACATAGTGCTCGACGGTCCAGCGGAACGATCTCGATTTCCGCCGGCGCTCAGCGCGCGCATCAGCCTGGCCGGGCTGCCGGCCCACAGCTCGCCCTTGCGCACGCGCTTGCCCGGCGTCACCAGCGCGCCGGCCGCCACCATGCCGCCGGTCTCCACCACGGCACCGTCCATGACGCAGGCCTTCATGCCGACGAAGCTGCCGTCCTCGAGCGTGCAGGCATGCAGCAGCGCCAGGTGGCCGACGGTCACGTCGGCGCCGATGGTGCAGACGAAGCCGCTCTTGCCGCGCCGCCGTCCTTCTCCTGGTTCACGTGGATGATCGTGCCGTCCTGGATGTTGGTGCGCGCGCCGATGCGGATCGACGTTGCCGTCGCCGCGCAGCACGCAGCCCGAACCAGATGCCGCAGTCTTCGCCGATCTCGACCTCGCCGATCACCACCGCCGTCGGCGCGATGAAGGACGCCGGCGGCGATGCGCGGCTGGAAGTTGTGGAACGGCAGGATCAGGCCGCTCACGGGAACAGCGGCTCCTGCTCCAGGCCGGTCGTTCTCAGGCAAGCCGGCCATCAGGTTCATGTTCTGCACGGCCTGGCCCGGAAGCGCCCTTCACCAGGTTGTCGATCGCCGACATCAGGATCGCCCGCCCGGGCACGCGGTCGGCGAAGAGGCCGATCAGGCAGTGGTTGGAGCCCGCGCACATGGCGCGTCTGCGGCGACTGCCCGGCCGGCAGCAGCCGCACGAACGGCTCGTCCTCGTAGCGCGCGTGCCAGCGTGCGCCGCAGATCTTCGACGCTCGGCCCCGTTATGCAGCCGCACGTAGATCGAGGAAAGGATTCCCGCGACTCATCGGCATCAGGTGCGGCGTGAAGTTTACCAGGATCGGCTTGCCCGCCGCCTCGCTCAGGCCCTGCTCGATCTCCGGCGCGTGGCGATGGCTGGCGACGCCGTAGGCATGGATGCCCTCGGTCACCTCGGCATAGAGGCTGCCAAGCTTGGCGTCACGCCCGGCGCCGGTCACGCCCGACTTGGCGTCGATGATGATGTCGTCGGCGACGATCTGCTCGCCCTCGATCAGCGGGATCAGCGGCAGCTGCGCCGACGTCGGATAGCAGCCGGGATTGGCCACCAGCCGCGCCGGCGCGATCGCCTTCCGCTTCAGCTCGGTGAGGCCGTAGACGGCCTCCTGTCTGCAGCGCCGGCGCGCGATGCTCATGGCCGTACCACTGCGCATAGCTCGCGAGGTCGGCCAGCCGGAAGTCCGCCGAGAGGTCCACCACCTTCAAATGCCGCGGCAGCTTGGCGATCACCTCCTGGGTCAGTCCCGTGCGGCAGGCAGCAGAACACGACGATCGATCCCGGACCAGTCGGCCTCCTCGATCTTCACCAGCGTCGGCAGCTTCAGATGGCCGAACTGCGGAAACACCTCCGCCAGCGGCTTGCCGGCCTGCCGATCGGCGGTGAGCAGGACGGATCTCGACCTGCGGATGGCGCGCCAGCAGACGCACCAGCTCCGCGCCCGTGTAGCCGCTCGCCCCGAGGATCTCCGATCCGCAGCCTGTTCGTGCTCACCGTTCCCTCCAATAGGAAAGAGGGAGGTTGCGATCGCCGCAACCTCCCTCGCCTTAAGTCCGATTGCAGTCGATGTCTAGCGCTTCGAGAACTGGAAGCTGCGTCGCGCCTTGGCCTTGCCGTACTTCTTGCGCTCGACGACGCGGCTGTCGCGGGTGAGGAAGCCGCCCTTCTTCAGCACCGGCCGCAGGTCCGGCTCGAAGTTGGTGAGCGCGCTGGCTGATGCCGTGGCGCACCGCGCCGGCCTGGCCGGAGAGCCCGCCGCCGACGACCGTGCAGGTCACGTCGTACTGGTTCAGCCGGTTGCACGGCCTGGAACGGCTGGCTCAGCAGCATGCGCAGCACCGGGCGCGCGAAATAGACGGCGATATCGCGCCCGTTGACCGTCACGCGGCCGGCGCCGGGCTTGATCCACACGCGCGCCACCGCGTTCTTGCGCTTGCCGGTGGCGTAGGCGCGGCCCTGCTTGTCGATCTTCGGCTCGGGCATCGCCGCCTGGACGCCGGCCGGCCTGGGCGGCGCCGCGCAGGTCCTTCGAGATCGGTGAGGTCTGGGTCTCCGTGCTCATCGGGAAGCGATCCTCTTGTTCTTCGGGTTCATGCCCGCGACGTCCAGCACTTCCGGCTGCTGCGCCTCATGGGGTGGACCGTGCCCGGATAGACACGCAGGTTCTTCATCTGCTGGCGGCCGAGCGGTCCGCGCGGCACCATGCGCTCCACCGCCTTCTCGATCAGGCGCTCCGGATGCTTGCTGCCGAGGATCTGCCCGAAGGTCCGCTCCTTGATGCCGCCGGGATAGCCGGTGTGATAGTAGAAGACCTTGTCGGCCAGCTTGTTGCCGGTCACCTTCACCTTGCGCGGCGTTGATGACGATGATGTTGTCGCCGCAGTCCATATGCGGCGTGATAGGTCGTCTTGTCGCTTGCCGCGCAGGCGGTCGGCGAGGATGCTGGCGAGACGGCCGAGAATGACGCCGTCGGCATCGACGACGTACCACTTCTTGGAAATCTCCGATGGTTTGGCGGAATAGGTCTTCATGACGCTGGTCTCGTTTCTGGGAGGCGCGCAATAGCCCGCCGCGGCCCGCAGTGTCAACCGGAAAAGCAGCTAAATCGATCGTTTTCCATGTGCGGTACTATGATACCGCAATACCATAGCCGCGCGGTGACCCATGAACGCTGCCGACCTGAGCGATGCCGAAATCAACCGCCAGTTCATGCCGCGCCTGGCCGTGCCGGACCATGAATCCTGGCTGGCCGCTCACGCCGGAACTGAGCGAGACCGCGCGGCGTACCCTCCCCTGCCACCTCGACATTCCCTATGGCGAGCCACGCCGCTCCAGAAGCTGGACGTCTTTCCGGCCGCCCGCGCGCCCGCCCCGGTCCAGGTATATCTTCCACGGCGGCTACTGGCGCGCCCTCGACAAGAGCACCGTACCGCTTCATCGCGCTTTCTCGATGGCGCCGGCGGGCATCGCAGACCGTCCTCGTCAACTACGATCTCTGCCCCGCCGTCACGCTCGACGACATCGTCGGCCAGACCATCGCCAGCCGTGGCCTGGGTCTACCGCCACGGTGCGGACCATGGGTGCGATCCGCAACGCCTCTACGTCTCCGGCAATTCCGCCGGCGCCCATCTCGCCGCCATGGCGCTGGCGCAGGATTGGCGCGCGCAGGGTCTGCCGGCCGATCTCATCAAGGGCGCCTGCTGCATCACCGGCATCTACGATATCGCGCCCGTGCTGCGCATCGACGCCAATGCCGAGATCCGCCTCACGCCCGACATGGTCGCCCGCAACAGTCCCGCTCACGCTGCCGCTGCCGGCGAAGCCGCCGGTGATCGTCGCCGTCGGCGGAGACGAGACGCCGCTCTGGATCAAGCAGTCGACCGACTACGCCGCCATGCTGCGCGCCCGCGGCGTTCGCGACCGAGCTGATGATCGTCCCCGGCGCCCACCACTTCTCCATCACGCGCTCGCTGGCCGACCCCGAAGGCGTGCTGCCCGCCTGGCCATCCGCCGACAGATCGGGGTCTAACGCGCACTCCACGACGACCCACGCTCCCCGCCAGCCGCGCCGCTAAGCCGCGGCGCCGCGAATCGAGGAAGGCGCGCAGTTTGAGCGGCAGGAGCCGGCCGACCGGCATACACGAGATTGATGGGCCAGGGCGCCGGCTCGAACGCCTGCAGCGCGAGCGCGAGCGAGCCATCGCGCAGCGCCTGCGCGATCTGGTACGAGCACGACGGGTGATGCCGACGCCGGCGATCGGCCGCATCGATCGCGCGCCTCGGCCGTGTTGACGATCAGCCGCGAATGGATCGGCGACCGACGTCTCGATCTGCCGCTCGTGAAGGTCCAGGCCTCCGGCGACATCAGCCCCTCGAAGGTGATGCAGTCGTGCGTGCCGAGTTCCTCGGGTCGCCGGCGTGCCGCGCGCGCCGAAATAGGCCGGGCTGGCGCAGATCACGCGGCGGATTGCCCCCGACCCGCGTCGCGACCAGGCTGCTGTCGGGCAGGCGCCCGATGCCGAACGGCGAGATCGACAGGCTCCTCCAGGAGGTTGATCGCGCGGTCGGCGAGCACCAGCCGGATGTCGATGTCCGGATAGGCCCGAGGACGCCGATCACGACCGGGCAGCACGTGCAGGCGGCCGAAGACGATCGGCGCCGTGATGGCGGATCGCCCTTCGGCGCGCTGTATTCGCCCGTCGCGGCACGCTCGGCTTCATTCACCTCCTCGAGAATCCGGCGTGCAGGCGGCGACGTACGATCGGCCCGCGTCGGTCAGCGTCAGGCGACGGTTCGACCGCGTTCAGGAGTTGGGTCTTGAGATGCGCCTCGAGTTCCGAGACCTTGCGGCTGACTGTGGCCAACGGCGTGCCGAGGCGCGCGCGGCCGGCGCTGGAGACTGCCGCTTCGACGGCCGCGACCAGGATCGACATCAGATCGAGGCGGTCCATCTATGCTTCCATAGAATTCGGGAGGATACTTTCCGCTTATACCGACTAATATTATTCTGTGGAAGGACTTACGTCCCGCGTGATCGGAACGAACAACATCGACGAGGTCGCCCACCCATGGACCGTCCGCCGCTTCCCCCTTCACCGCCGAGACCGCCGCGCAGAAGGCGCGCCTGGCCGAGACGCCTGGAACACGCGCGATCCGGCCCGCGTCGCGCTCGCCTACACGACCGACAGCCGCTGGCGGAACCGCGCCGAGTTCCTGCAGGGCCGCGAGGCCATCGAGGCGTTCCTGACGCGCAAGTGGAACCGCGAGCTCGACTACCGCCTGATCAAGGAGCTCTGGGCCTTCCGCGAGAACCGCATCGCCGTGCGCTTCGCCTATGAGTGGCACGACGACAGCGGCCACTGGTTCCGCAGCTACGGCAACGAGAACTGGGAGTTCGACGAGCACGGCCTGATGCGGCTGCGCATCGCCAGCATCAACGATCTCCCGATCAAGGAGAGCGAGCGCAAGTACCACTGGCCGCTCGGCCGCCGCCCCGACGATCATCCGGCGCCTGAGCGACCTCGGCCTCTGGGGAGACCATGATGGACGCCACTCTGACCCATTCCAGCGACGTCGCCTTCACGCCGATCGGTCAAGGCGGTGCAGGCCCGCAAGGGTTCGCGGCCGCGCCTACGCGACGCATGGAGCAGCGCGGCGGCTGGCGGAGACCGCATCACGCCCGATCTTGCCGCACTTCATCGCGGCGCAGACCAGCGTCTTCCTCGCCACCGCGAACGCGGACGGCCAGCCCTATATCCAGCATCGCGGCGGCCCGGCCGGCTTCCTGCGCGTGCTCGACGACAAGACCATCGCGCTTCGCCGATTTCGCCGGCAACCGGCAATACATCACGCAGGGCAACCTGGCCGACAATCCCAAGGCCCATCTCTTCCTGATCGACTACGCGCACCGGCAGCGCATCAAGATCTGGGGCGAGGCGCGCGTCGTCGAAGGCGACGCCGCAGCTGATGGCCAGGCTGATGCCGGAGGGCTACAAGGCGCGGCCCGAGCAGGTGATCCTGCTTCACCGTCGCCGCCTGGGACTCGAATTGCCCGCAGCACATCCCGCAGCGCTTCGAGGCCGCCGACGTCGCCGCCGCGCTTGCCGAGCGCGACGCCCGCATCGCGGCGTTGGAAGCTGAAGTCGCGCGGCTGCGGATGGGCGCTTCGCGCGGGGCTGCGGTTGACTCGCCGAGCCTCTGAGGCCAGATGTTCGACGACACCGACGAGGACGCTGCGCGGGTAATATAGCGGCGGCAGACGCCTGTCCTTGCCCTGGCCTCACAGTTGGTTCAGATAGCAGGCATTTGCGGCAGCAGCGGAAGACGGCCCATGCGAGAAGCCGGATCCCCGACGCCGGAAAACAGCGGCGGAAATTCGACGTCAAGACGTCGGACGCGAAGCACAGCCGCGGCATCGTGCTGGACAGCGCGACACTCGGCTGGAGCAGCGGACGAAAACCCGCAGCGTCGGGCATTCGACGATATCGCGTCCGATTGCCTTCCGGTCCGGTGATCGGCGGCGATGCCGATTTCGCGCGTTGCGATTTCCGCTTCGCCGACGGCGTCGATCTCACAGTGGAGCTGAGCGACCCGGACACCGGCGGACATCGTGGCCTATCGCGGCTTCGTGCTCCGGCTCTTCAGGCTGCTCGGCCCGGTGCAGCGGGCGCGGATCGACTTCCGGCACGGCTATCGTCGGTCGACGCAGATGCAGATGATGATCGCCGGCATCTTCGGCGTGGCCGCGTTTCTCGGATAGCCCGTGTTCGAGCTATCGTCACGCAGGAGCTTCATGCGGAAGATGGCTGAGTGGGTCCTGCTGCCGCTGACGCTGCTGGGTGCCGCTGGCATCGGCTGGTGGACAGGGCACGTCCTGCGAAGCAGCCAGAAGACATTCGACCCCGAAACGATTCCAAAAAGGCGTCCTGCCGCCCGATCCCCGGCACCGGAAGCCCGGATGAGCTGTGAGAGGTGTAGGAATAAAAAGGGCTAATTAGACTTGATATCGGCTGGAGTATTCAGGTAGTCGGGGTCAGAGGTTCTTCCTCAGTCAGTAGAATGACGGAGCTCCCCGATGCTGTGTTTGCGCCTTACAGCTTCGCGAAATCGGACACTTGTCCTTCGACCCCGTCGGGTAAGTAGATTCCGGTGCTCTTGCCCATGGCCTCCGTCCTGAGCCCGGCTTCCTCGCACCGGCCAGCGTCGCGAGGGTTCGGACCAGGTTCCACTGGGCGAGCAACGAGTCCCGGCGCCAGCCCCGGCGTCCCTGCTTTCGGCGAGGGGCCGCTTCCTTGTCGCTGCGTTCCAGGAATATCTGCGCCCGGACGACGCGATAGAGCGCCAGATGATCGCTGGCGGCGATGGACAACCTCTGGGTCGCAAGTGCCGGTCGAGGCAGCGGTCCCTTGCGGTTCGGCTGGATGATCTCGCGTTGCCAGTTTCGCGCACGAAGAACTCGCCCCGATGGGCCTGGCCCAGCTCGAGCGCGTGGTGCCAGTTCGGCGAGCGCCGCATCGTCATCGCCGGCTTCGGCCAGCGTCAAGCCGACCGCGCCATGGGCGAACCAGTAGTCCGGGGTCGATCGCAAGGGCGCGGTCGTAGTCCTGGCGCGCGCGGGCCTTGTCGCGCCCTTGTCGCCCGTGACGATGCCGCGCCAGACATAGGCCTCGGCCAGGTCCGGGGCAGCCGCGATCGCCGCGTTGAAATCGGCGACCGCCATCCGGATTGTTAGTCCCGGCCCGCAGCAGGCCGCGAATCGACGAGGGCGTCCGCCAGCGCCGCTCCCGACAATCCGCCGGATTGGACGCGCTGGTCGAGATCGCTCTCGATGTCGCCGCCGGGCATAGTACAGGCGGCGGCGGCGAGTCGCAGGACAAGGATGATACGGCGCATGCCCCCCCACTCCCGCAGTCCGCCGCTTATGATTTTGTCGTTGCGGACATTGAGACACGGGACCGACGAAAGCGCAATGAACAGGCGGTGAATTTCCAGGAGCTACGTTCGGGAATCTGGATCTTGCGCTCATCTCTGTGCCGCGCAGGCGCCGCCGTGTGACGACTGAAATGGTTGAAATTGCGAGATCGCCTGCGGCAATCATCAGGCGGAGAGATCTTCTTCGCAGACCTGCCGCCCCCAAAGATGGCCTTCCGAAGCGTGAGCTGCGGAAGGCCAGGGATCCTACAGCCCGTGGGTGGGTGAGTCAGGCCGCGCGAGCGGCCGGCGCTGCAGGTGAATTCGGTCGCCCCAGTATCCAGGTCAGCGAGCCGATAATCAACAGCGTCGTGGTATAAAAAAGCAATTGAATTCCCGACGGCTTGGCGTCGTAGCCCACGAGCGTATGCAGCACTTCGCCGAGGATCGCGCGATCCGACAATATTCCCGAGGTGTCCCACAGTCGGCGCCCGAGCGTCGGCAACAGATCGGCCTCGCGCCAGGAAGCCGGCGCCCTGCGAGGCCATGCCGGCCGCCAGCAGGATGATCATCCAGGTCGTCACGGCGAACAGATAGCGCGCGGGAATGCCGCATCAGGCCGGAATAGATCGCCGCGCCGACGGCGGCGCCGCCGGCCAGCCCGAGCAGGCCGCCGCGGAGCATGGTCCAAGGCCGAGGTACGCTGCCGGCGGCGATGCCATAGAGGAAGAGCACGGCCTCCGAGCCCTCGCGCGCCACGGCCAGGCCGACGACGACGCCCAGCGCATAGAGCGGCCGGCTGCCCTGCACCACCGCCCGACTCACCTGCGACATGTGGCGGGCGATGTCGCGGCCGTGGCGGCCCATCCACACGCAGTGCCAGCCCAGCATCGCCGACGGCGGCGAACAGGATGGCCGGCGTTGAGCAGCTCCTGCCCGACGCCGGCCGCGGCTCTCTGGATCGCGCCTGCGCCGGCCGCCACCGCGCAGGCGCCGAGCACGCCGGCCACTATGCCGCCGCCCACCCACGCGCCGCGGCCGGCGACGCCCTTGCTGCCGGCCACTGACGATGCCGACGACGAGCGCCGCCTCCAGCACTTCGCGGAAGACGATGAGCGCGGATGACGGATCCAACGGGGGCGGCCCTCCTACTTCGCGACGATCTGGCCCTTGGCGGTGTCCTCGTGGAACTCGCCGACGACCTCGTAGCTGCCGGGATCAAGCGGCTTGATCGTCAGCTCCACCTCGCTGCCGCCGGCGATGACCTTCTCGATCTTCAGGTCGCTGCTTTCAAATTCCTCCGGCGACTGGTCGGCGTTCTTGACCACGCAGCTTGAACTCGACCCCGGCCGGCACCTGCAGCTCGGCCGGCTCGATCTTGTTGTCCTTGAAGGTCAGGACGTAGCTGTTCGTCATCGCTGCGCGACCTGGGGCGCCGTCCCGATCGCGCATACGCCCATGCCACGCTACCACCGCCGCCATCCACACCCAACGCCCGCTTTGACGCATCGATTCTGCTTCCTTGCCTGATAATGCAAATCGCTCTCACCCACGAGTGATTGATAATGGTTCTTAATTGCAGAAGTCAAGGCCCTGCGCTGTCACGATGCAGTGATGCTGACGCCACCGCCTTGATCGAAATCAGGTCTCTCGCCGCGCCGCCAGGCCTCTGACGGTCGCTCAGCGACAAGCCCAAGTAGTTGATATTACAGCACGATTTTTCAATGCATGGGGTTGTTTTGCAGAATCGTGTTTTCCGGCCCCTAAGCCGCGAAGGCATGGAGGCGCATGACGCCGCTGGGGCGCTCGACCTCCCCTCTCGCCGAAAGCCGAGCTTCGCGGCCACCCGTTCCGAAGCTGCATTCTCAGGATGGATCAGCGCGACAAGGCGCTGAAGCCCCAGGACCGTCACCGCATGGTCCCTGATGCCTCGCCCCGCCTCGGTGGCGAGCTCCCGCCCCACGCCGGGGGCGCGATGACATAAACGAGCTCGACCTCGCTCCGGCCGGCGATCTCCTTGTCGAGCAACCCGCAATGGCCGACCAGGCGGCCGCTCGCCTTCTCGATCGTCGGCCACAGGTCGAACGTCGGCTGCTCGGGCAGGGCCAGATCGTCCCGCAGCGTCCGGCAGACCGCATCGAACGTCCGGGGACCGCCGAGATAGGCGGTCGCCGCCGGATCGCACCAGAGGGCGGCAAGCGCCTCGACGTCTCCCGGCTCGAGGGCGCGGACGATCAGCCGTTCGGTCTCGACGATCGGCCGTCCGTTCACTGCATGAACCAGCCGTGGCTCACCACCACCGATTGGCCGGTCAGGGCGTTGGTCGGGAAGGCCGCGAACAGCACGGCCAGTCTCGGCCACGTCGCCGACCGTCGTGAACTCGCCGTCGACGGTCTCCTTCAGCATCACCTTCTTGATCACGTCCTCTTCGCTGATCTTCAGCTCCTTGGCCTGCTCGGGGATCTGCTTGTCGACCAGCGGCGTCCGCACGAAGCCCGGGCAGATCACGTTGGCGCGCACGCCGTACTTGGCGCCCTCCTTCGCCACCGACCTTGCACGAGGCCGATGAGGCCGTGCTTGGCGGTGACGTAGGGCGCCTTCAGCGGCGAGGCCTCCTTCGAGTGCACCGAGCCCATGTAGATCACGCTGCCGCCGCGGCCCGACTTGTACATGTGCTTCAGACAGGCGCGCGTGGTCAGGAAGGCGCCGTCGAGATGGATGGCCAGCATCTTGCGCCAGTCGGCGAGCGAGAGATCGACCACCGGCGAGATGATCTGGATGCCGGCGTTGCTGACGAGCACTGTCGACGCCGCCGAAGGCCTTCACGACCGCGGCGACGCCGGCCTCGACCTGCTCCTCGTTGGCGACGTCCATGGCCACGCCCACCGCCTGCCCGCCGCCGGCCTTGAGCTCGGCCGCGGCCGCGTTGGCGGCCGTCGAGCTTGAGGTCGGCGATCGCGACCTTGGCGCCCTCCGCGAGATAGGCGCGGGCGATGTCCTTGCCGATGCCGCTGGCGGCGCCCGGTGACGATGGCGACTTTGTCCTTCATGCGCATGGCGTTACCCCTCCGCCGATATGGATTGGGATGAATGCGATTGCGAGAAACCCAATACACGCTGCGCGCGCTGGTATCCAGCCGCGAAGCTGATGGATGGGAGTGCGCTCGAGAAGAATGCGGCGATATGCCGCTGACGTCAGCTGGCCGCCGCGCTCAGCCTGCGCCTCGCCGCTTCCGCCGACGTCGTCTTCGGCTGCCGATGCCGCCGGCAGCGGGATACGCGCACGATCGTCCCCTCGCCGAGCTTCGCTATCGATCGGAGCATGCCCGCCATGCGAGGCGGTCAGCATCTTGGCAAGCGGCAGGCCGAGGCCGGTGCCGCCGCGGGTCTGCGTGAAAGATGTTCTCGACCTGGCCGAACGGTTCGAGGACGCGCGGCAGGTCGTCGGCGGCGATGCCGATGCCGGTGTCGCTGACGCCGAGCACGACATAGGTCCCGCCGGGGTCGGACGCGAACAGCGTCACGCGCGCCGCCCTGCGGCGTGAACTTCACCGCGTTGGTCAGCAGGTTGAGCAGGATCTGCTTCACCGCGCGCACATCCACGTCAAGCGCCCGGATGCCGGCGCGCCAGGGACAGCGTGAGGCGGACGCCGGCCTGGTCGGCGCGGTCGCTTCACCAGGCGCACGCAGGCGCGAGCAGATGTCCTCGGCCGCGCAGACCTGGCGATGCAGCTCATGCTTGCCGGCCTCGATCTTCGAGAGGTCCAGGATGTCGTTGATGATCGACAGCAGCATGACGGCCGCTGTCGTGTGATGTCCTTCGAGATACTCCAGGTACTTCGGCGATCCGATCGCGCCATGCACCTGGCGCTGCATCAGCTCGGCGAAGCCGATGACCGCATTGAGGGCGTGCGCAGCTCGTGGCTCATATGGGCGAGGAACTCGCTCTTGGAGCGGTTGGCGACCTCCGCCTGCTCCTTGGCGAATCGCAGCTCGCGCGTGCGATCGGCCACGGGCGCTCCAGGTCCTGGCGCGAACTCTCCAGGGTCTCCATGCGCGGGCCTCGTCGACCTTCAGCTGCAGCTGCATCTGGCCGATGCGATGCTCGATGCCGGCCATGTGCAGCCGGCTATCGAACGCATAGAAAGCCTTGAAGTGGTGCAGCGCGGTGCGGTGGTCGCCCATCGCCTCGTGGATCTCGAGAGCGTCGCGTGACAGTCCGCCACCGAGTCCGGTGAGGCCGATGGCCTCGGCCCGTCGCGGAGGCGCGCTGCACATAATCGAGCGCCTTCTCATGCTGGCCGGCGGCGACCAGTGCGCGGCCGCAATTCGAGCCAGCCGACAACGCGGTTGTAGGGATCGCTGCAGTGTCCGCGCGTCGCCAGGAACGATGCCAGCCAACGCTCCATCTCGACGAACCGCTGGAGTCTGGCGTAGGCGAGCGCCAGGATACTGAAGCAGCCGGTCTCCATGTCGCGGCAGCGGAAGTCGCTCTGCCGCCTCCAGGCGCCTCCTCGGCGCCGCCGTGACCGCTGCGGCAATGGCGCCCGGCCTCCAACAGAAGCAGCGCGCGCGTGTATTTGAGCTGGAGCCACTGGACGTCGTCGCGGCACATTGCCCGCCAGCCTGGTCAAGCGCATGCGCGCATTGTCGATGGTCGCCAGCGCCTCGTCGAACTGCTTGCGCTTCTTCAGGACTTCGGCGCACTCCATGAGCGCCATGCAGTAGTAGCGCTGATTGCCGACCTCATCGAAGATCGCGAGGGCCTCCCGGTTGAGGTCAAGCGCCTGCTCGAGCAACCCGATGTCGAGATAGATCGCCGACAAGGTCCGCATCGCCAGGCCGGCGGCCTCACGGTCGCCGAGCGCGAAGAAGATATCCGCGCAGCGGCGACAGCATCCGCTCCGGCATCGTCATAGCGGCCAAGGAGCCGGAGGACGCGGCCCGCATCCAGACTGCAGCGCGCCTCCTCGAGCCTGAGCCCGTTTTCGCGCGCCAGCGCCACCCCTTCCTCGGCGTACGGAGAGAGCCAGCGACAGGTCGTAGACCCAGACCCGGCGAACGAGGTCGCACAGGGATCCGGCAACGCTCCGCCGGCTCGGCCACCATCGCGAGATCCTGCAGGAGCTGACCAACGTCGGGATCGTCAGCCGACATGCGTGCGGTGCTCTGTCCTCATCATCGGCCGGCACACCAGCCGTACCGCCGGCGTGGGCTGCGAGCCGTCAAGTCTCCAGCCTATCCGTTTAGCACCGGAAACTTAAAAAAAGCGATAATTCACAACGTTTTGGCCCGACTTGCCGCACCCCACGAGGCAGCAATACGTAACTGG
>ERZ1370068.8473-contig-7323_pt1 | contig 53807 bp, 57 predicted proteins | sample MGYA00561227_ERZ1370068 | MGnify/ENA primary metagenome ERZ1370068 (study PRJEB38410, sample SAMEA6850437) | metagenome | study: Metagenomic assessment of the ecological functions of the soil: analysis of the soil microbiota associated with the... | reverse complement strand
GCTTCAGATTCAGTTACGTATTGCTCAGCGCGCGGCCAAAACCACACTGGCTGCGGCTGGAGGCGCTATCAATCGGGCGCCGGAAACTCGCAGCCGGGCGAATCTGGCTCCGCAACGACCTGGATCAACACCCCCGACTGGACATCCCTCAAGCTGACGTCGTCTCTGACTGCTGGTGGGCGCGCCTTGCATTTCGAGCTAACTGCTGCTGCGGCGACCGGCTTCTCCGGATGTAGCGGCCTGATCTGCGAGTCAGTTACAGTGCTGAAAATATGAAAGCGCCTGCGCGGCGGCAGAGCGAGATTCGCGATGGACCTGGCAAACTAGCGGCTTGCCAGCATGGACATTTACCATAAGTGCGCCATCAGGGCGACCGGTTGGTCCACATCAAGGCGATGGAAGGGAAAAGGATTGCTGTCGCGAGTACACCTACTTTCTCCATACCAAACTTCTAACTTTGAAAATGACGAAGCATCGGAACACCTATATTCTCTAACTTGTTGGGTTGAGAATGATTTTACGGCGCTGAAATCACCGCGCCCAACATGCGCTCCATCGCGCATCAGAAACACTCACACGGCGGCTGGGTATCCCAGTGTCCACGCGGCGCGACTGCCTTCGCATCATAAGTTCACTGTTACGCTAACCGACGTTGCCACTGAAGCGCGATTGATCTGCTGACCATCGCCATGGTGATGAAGGAAGATTGCTCCAAGACGGGACTACGCCACCAGAACCAAGCACCACCAGAAGTCACTGTATGGCGATTAAGTGAGTATCTGGTTTAGGAGAAGGAGCGCATATCGGCTAGCATGGTTCTGCTTTGCAGGAAGAAGGTTTGCTTTGTCCACAAGCAATCCTTGGGAGAGTTGTATCTGGGCAGCTACGCCACCATCGGCCGGGACTTGAACCCAGCCAGCCCAGAATTGGGAGCCGCAGTCATCCACACGATCACTTTGCCGCCTCTACGAACTGATCAGGCTCAACTGCCTGAACAAATGAACAGCGAGGCGCGGCAGGCGCTGGCGCTGCGTGAGAAGACGCTGGGGCCCGACCATCCCGACACGCTGTCGGCCCTGTTCGTGCTGGCCGAGAACGAGATGATCCTCAGGGCTACTACCGGGAGGCGGGAGGCGCTCCACCGCCGCGCCTGGGGGGAGCCGCCAGCGCGTGCTGGGCGGCGAGCACCGCGACACGCTCACCGCGCAGAACGCGCTCGCCATGTGCCTGTTCGACCTCGACCGCCGGGCCGAGGGGAGCTGCTGGAGCGGCGCGTGGTCGAGATCTCCTCGCGCGTCGCTGGGAGCGGACCACGAGGACACGCTGCGGGCCAACACCAACCTCGCGAACATGCTGGAGGCGCGGGGCGAGGTGGCCGGGCGGAAGCGCTGCTCAGGACACGCTGGAGCGCAAGCGGCTGCACCATCGGCTCCGACCACCCCAGCACGCTCGACACCATGCACACGCTGGGCCTGCTCCTGCAGAACGCCGCCAGGCACGCGGAGTCGGAGCCGTACACGCGCGAGGTGTACGCGACGCGGCTGCGTGTAGCTGGGGCCGGATCATCCCGACACGCTGGGCGCCAAGGGCAGCCTGGCTCTGCTGGTGCGCCGGCGTTCAAGCTCGAGGAGGCGGAGGCGCTCACTGCGCGAGGTGGTCGGCTCGTACATCCGGCTGCTGGGCGACCGGCACGAGACGACCCTCAACAACATGAACAACCTGGGCATGGTGCTGGCGCGGGAGAACAGGTTCGAGGAGGCGGAGAAGTGGCAGCTGCGCGCGTGGCACACGGCGCAGCAGACGCTGCCGCCCGGCCACTGGCGTACGCTCGTGTTCTGAGCGTGACTACGGCAGCACGCTGATCCGGACTTCGCCGCTTCCCTGAAGCGGAGGAGGCACCTGATGACCAGCTACCGCGCGCTGCTGGCCGCGTTCGGCCCCGCGCACCGCCGCACCACGTCCGCGGCGGGCCAGCTCGCGAGCCTCTATGAGGCGTGGGGCAAGCCGTCCCTGTCGGCGCAGTACGCGCGCTGGCCGCGGCCACGCCGACTCCGACGCCCTGCGTCTCGCCCGCGGGCGGCGGGCAGCGCTAATACAATAAGGATAGGAATACGGAGGAGCACGTTCTCATGCAGACCCGCGTCGAGAAGGACACGTTCGGGCCCATCGAAGTGCCGGCGGACCGGCTGTGGGGCGCGCAGACCCAGCGCTCGCTCCATCACTTCAAGATCTCGGGCGAGCGCATGCCGCGCGGTCTCATCCACGCGCTCGCGCTCGTGAAGAAGGCGGCCGCGCTCGTCAACATGGACCTGAAGACGCTGGACCCGAAGAAGGGCCAGGCCATCGTTACCGCGGCCGAGGAGGTGTTCGCGGGCAAGCACGACCAGGAGTTCCCGCTCATGGTCTGGCAGACCGGCAGCGGCACCAGACCAACATGAACGCGAACGAGGTGCTCGCGAACCGGGCCAGCGAGATCCTGGGCGGACCACGCGGGGAGGAGCGGCTCGTCCATCCCAACGACGACGTGAACCAGGGGCAGTCGTCAGAACGACGTCTTCCCCACCGCCATGAGCGTGGCCTCGGTGGCGGCCCTGCGCGAGCACGTCCTGCCCAACGTGAGGGCGCTGCGCGACGCGCTCGACGCCAAGGCGAAGGCCTTCCGCGACATCGTGAAGATCGGACGCACCCACCTGCAGGACGCGACGCCCGCTCACGCTGGGCCAGGAGTTCTCTGGCTACGCCTCCCAGCTCACGCACGGGCTGGAGCACGTCGAGTCCGCCCTTCCGCACCTGCAGGAGCTGGCGCTGGGCGGGACCGCGGTGGGCACTGGCCTCAACGCGCACCCCGAGTACGCGGTGCGGGTGGCGGCCAGGCTGGCCGAGCTGACCGGGCCACCCGTTCGCGACCGCGCCCAACAAGTTCGAGGCGCTGGCCGCCAACGACGCGCTGGTGTTCGCGCACGGCGCGCTCAAGACGCTGGCGGCGTCGCTCATGAAGATCGCGAACGACGTGCGCTGGCTGGCCTCCGGGCCGCGCTCCGGCATCGGCGAGATCACGATCCCCGAGAACGAGCCGGGCAGCTCGATCATGCCCGGCAAGGTGAACCCGACGCAGAGCGAGGCGCTCACCATGGCGTGCGCGCAGGTCTTCGGCAACGACGTGGCCGTGAACATCGGCGGCGCGTCCGGCAACTTCGAGCTGAACGTGTTCAAGCCGCTCATCATCCACAACTTCCTGCAGAGCGCGCGCCTGCATCGCCGACGGCAGCCGCAGCTTCCGCGAGCACTGCGTGGAAGGGATCGAGCCCAACCGCGAGCGGCTCGACGAGAACCTCCACAAGTCGCTCATGCTGGTGACCGCGCTCAACCCGCACATCGGCTACGACAACGCGGCGAAGATCGCGAAGACGGCGCACAGGAAGGGCCAGACGCTGCGCGCGACCGCGATCGAGCTGGGCCTGGTGACGGGCGAGCAGTTCGATGCGTGGGTCAAGCCCGAGGAGATGGTCGGAAAGAAGTAATCGCCAAGGAAACGACGCCACGTGGCTTTCGCCCGGTGTCAGAGCCGCGGGGCGATGAGGGCTGCCGCCTCCGCGGACGTGCGGACCGGAACCACCTCGAAGTCCACCAGGTCGTCCCAGCGCGCGATCCACTCGCGCAGGAGCGACTCGTCGTCGGCCTCCATCACCTGGAAGCAGCGCCGGAACTCGAGGTCCACCCAGCTCGACACGTAGCGAAGGGCCTCGGGCGCGAGGCGTCCGCGGTCGCGAAAGCGGCGGTACACGTCGGGCGCTCGTCCTTCACGAAAGTGCTCGATGACCATGAACAGCATGACGGGAGGCGTCAGCCCTGCGCGTCCCCGACCACTGCCTCGGCCTCGATCTCGACCATCATCTCCGGGTCGATGAGCCGGCTCACCTCGACCATGCTGGTGGCCGGGCGGATGGCCCCGAAGAACTCGCCGTGCGCGCGGCCGACCGCCTCCCACTGCCCGATGTCGGTGACGTACATGCGCGTGCGCACCACGTCCTCCAGGCGGGCGCCCGCCCGCTCCAGCGCGCGCCGGACGTTGTTGAGGGTCTGGATCGCCTGCCGGTAGGGGTCGCCAGGGCCCACCACGTGGCCGTCGTCGTCCGTGGCCGTCGTGCCCGAGACGTGCACTACGCGGCCGACGCGCACGGCGCGCGAGTAGCCGACGATCGGCTCCCAGGGCGTGCCCGACGCGAAGTTCCTTCGTTCCATCGTCGACTCCGATCAGGCCCTTCTCAGAACGCCCGGCCGCTGTCGAGCAGGATGGTGACCGGGCCCTCGTTCACGAGGCCCACGTCCATCATGGCCTGAAACACGCCCGTGGCCACTCGCGGCCCCGCCGCGGCGGCCCGCTCGACGAACCGCTTGTAGAGCCGCTCCGCTTCCGCGGGCGCCGCGGCCTGCACGAAGCTGGGCCGGCGCCCCTTGCGCGCATCGCCCAGGAGCGTGAACTGCGAGACCACCAGCAGCTCGCCCCCGTCTCCAGCAGCGAGCGGTTCATGTGCCCGGCCTCGTCCGCGAAGACGCGCAGGTTCACGACCTTCTCCGCCAGCTGGTCGGCGTCTGGCTCGCCGTCCTCGCGCGCCACGCCCAGCAGGACCAGCAGGCCAGGCCCGATGCGGCCGACCTCGCGCGCGGCCACGCGCACCCACGCTTCCGAGACGCGCTGCACCACGGCGCGCATGACGCCGTCAGCGCGCGCGGCCCAGCACGGCCAGCGCCTGGTCCCCGAAGTACTTGACGATGAGGCGGCTCCACGCGGGCCCGCGCCGGACGTTCGCGAGGTGCTCGTCCAACAGGCGGAGCAGCTCGGCGTCCTCCTTGCGCACGGCCCAGGCCACGCGGCCGGGCGGCCCCACCGTCGCGCCTGCCTGCAGGCCAGGGGAACTCGCGGCCGGCCAGGGCCAGCTCGGAGATGGGCAGCACCACGGCCGCCACCTGCTTCAAGCGCAGCGCCTCCAGCAGGCCGGCGCGCGTCTCGAAGAGCCGCAGCGCGGACGCGGACACCCCTGCCTCCGCCGCGGCCTCCGCGGGCTTAGCCCCTTGATGGCGCCCACGCTGGGCAGCGCCTTGAGCGCCGCCACGTCCGCCACCACGGGAGCGGGCTTGAGCGTCACCGCCACGTTGTGCGTGGGCATGACCTCGGTGCTGAAGCTCACCAGCTTGCGCCGGTCCTCGGTGTCGAAGATGGCGACGATCACGTCGCCCTCCCCCTTGAGCAGCCGCGGGATGCGATCGGCGTAGCTCGAGGCCGTCGCCACCTCGAGCTTGAGCTCCTGCACGCGCGCGAAGCTCTCGACCAGCTCGCGCTCGAAGCCGGGGTCGGGTCCGGGCGTGAGCGCGAACGTCTCCGCGAGACTCGTCGGGCGCCACGATCACGCAGCGTGCCTCGGGCCTTCAGCTGGTCGAGGTCCCGCGGCTCCCGCCGCGACAGCCAGACCGAGGACGGCCCATCCGAGAGCGACGCGCATTCGCCAGCCTCCTGGGGCGAATGATAGCCGCAGAGTGGCTACCCCCCGCGTTTGAACTTGCGGTAGGATTTCCCCGTCCCGCGCGCAGGGAAGCTAGCGCCAAGGAGGCTCGTTCATGACCTACGTGATCGCGGAGCCGTGCGTCAATACCAAGGACACGGCCTGCGTCGAGGTTTGCCCGGTCGACTGCATCCATCCCAAGAAGGACGAGGCCGAGTTTCGAGGCCGAGACCAAGCTCTTCATCGATCCGGAGACCTGCATCGACTGCGGCGCCTGCGTGCCGGTCTGCCCGGTGCAGGCGATCTTCCCGCTGGAAGAGCTGCCCGAGAAGTGGGCGTCACTTCGCGCAGATGGAAGTCGACTGGTACGCCAAGCGTAAGTAGCGGACCCGGAGGCCGTTCGCGGCCTTCGAGCGAAGCCCTAGGCTCACCGGGCAGGGTGTGGTGTGACCGAGGAGCGGCGACGCCAGGCGCGCCTGGCGCTGACCATGCCCGTGAGGGTGTCCGGCTTCGCCGCCGACGGCCATCCGTGGACGGAGATGTCGACGCTGAAGGACGCAACCGCCAGCGGCGCGGCCTTCAGCCTCAAGCATGCCGTCACCCGCGGGCACGTGCTTCACCTCTCGCTGCCGCTGCCCAAGCGCTTCCGCAGCTACGACCTGAGCGAGGCCTCCTACCACGTGTTCGCGCTGGTGCGGTCGGCCAACCCGGAGCCCACGGGCTGTCGCGTGGGCGTCATGTTCCTGGGCAAGAACCCGCCTCGCGGATTCGACAAGGAGCCGGCCGGTCTCTACCTGCTGCCGAACGACGCCCCGCCGGCGAAGTCGCGGGAGCGGCGCCAGCACACCCGCCTCGACGTGTTCGTGAACGTGAAGCTCACCCGCCTCGACGGGATGCCGGGGCCGCACGATGAGCGCACGATCGCCGAGAACATCAGCCGCGGCGGAGCGCGGGTCCTTTCCGCGCTCGTGGTCACGCCCGGCGACGTCCTGCTGTTCGGCGAGGTCGACGGCGACTTCGAGACCCGGGCCGAGGTGTGCGGCGTGTACGTCGGGCCGGACCGCATCCCCCGCCTGAACCTGCGCTTCCTCGACGGGCCGGTGCCGGAGCGGCTGGTGCCCGCGCCGTGACCCGCGCCCACCCCGGTCCCGGCTGCCACGACCTGGCCTGGGCCGCCGCGCGATCCCTGTCCGACGCCGCCCAGGTCGCGCTCGAGGACTACGCGCGCGCGCTGCTGCGCGCCACGTCGGCGGGAGGTGCTGGTGGACCCCGCGGGCCAGTGTGTCCGGCGTTCACGTGTGCGGCGTGGCCGCGGAGCGCCGACACCGGACGCGCGCCACGACGTCGCCGCGTTCGCGGAGGACCTCGCGCAGCGCGAGAACGGCGGCGGCCTCGGCTGGAGCTAGTCGTTCCCCAACGGAGACACCAAGGCACAAAGGACACAAAGGAACGCACAAAGGCGTCTTTGTGTCGTCTTCGTGGTCTTCGTGTCTTTTGTGGTCTCCGTGAGCGGGCAGCAACTCAACGGATCAATCGGTCGTGGCGCGCGAGGATGGCGCGGACCTTGTCCTGGGGCAGCGCCATCACCGTGCGCCCGTCGTGGCCGGTCATGGTGCGGGCGGCCACCAGCGCGTTGATGATGGCCTCCTCGGTCGCGCCCACGGTGGCCTCGAACAGCGGGCCCATGCGGTCGTTCGGCAGCATCGTGAGGGGCACGAGGCCCTCCGCGTCGCCCGCTCCCGGGTTCGCGGTGGAGAACGCGAGGAAGAGGTCGCCCGACCCGTTGCCCGCCACGCTGCCCGGTGCGGGCCAGGCCCATGCGCGGCACGGCGCGCCAGCCGCTTGCAGCCTGGTGCGGCAGCAGCGGGGCGTCCGTCGCCACCACGATGATGATGGAGCCCGTGTCCTGGCTGCGCACGAGGCCGTCCCGGATCTCGGTGCCGATGGGGATGCCCGCGATGCGGAGCTGATGGCGCAGCCCGAAGTTGGCCTGCACCAGCACGCCCAGCGTGTAGCCCCGTCCTTCGCCGCCAGCACGCGCGCGACGACGTGCCGATCCCGCCCTTGAACTCGTAGCACACCATGCCGGTGCCGCTGCCGACGTTGCCCTCGGCGACCGGTCCGCCGGTGGCGCCGTCGAGGGCCTCGAAGGCGTGCTCGGCCTTCACGTGCATGCCGTAGATATCGTTGAGGCCGCCGTCCCACGTCTCGGCGACCACCGGCAGCGACCACACGGTCCACCCGTCGTCCCCGGGCGGCGGCGGCCAGTGCTGCGCCGCGTAGCGAATGGCCGCGTCGCGCACGACGCCGACCGAGTTGGTGTTCGTCAGCAGCACCGGCCCGTCGAGCAGGCCCGACTCCTCGACCCAGGGCAGGCCCGTCATCTCCGCCGTTGCCGTTCAGCGAGAAGTGCCCGGCGAAGCACGGGTCGCTTGGCGCCATCCCCCTGCCGCGGGGCAGGATCGCGGTCACGCCCGTGCGGCACGTCCGTCGCCCTCGATCAGCGTCACGTGGCCGACCTCGACGCCTGTCACGTCGGTGATGGCGTTGAGCGGCCCCGGGGATCCGAAGTCGAACGGGATGCCCAGGTCGCGGGCGCGCGGCTCCGCGGCGGGACACGGGAGCGGCCAGGCACGCGAGGAGCGCGATCGTGGTTCGCATGCGTAGAGGCTACATCTCGGGACCGTCCGCATGTCCTGGAAGGCCGCCGCGCGCCGCGACCCCGCGGGCTTCTATCGCTACCGCGCCGAGGGCGGGGACGTGCGCATCTTCATGACCGAGGCCCTCTTCGCGGAGATGGAGGAGGACCTGGGCCACGCAGGTCGAGAACGCGCGGCGCTTCCCGGGCGTGCTCGACGTCGTGCTCACCCCGGACGCGCACCACGGCTACGGCGTGCCGGTCGGCTGCGTGATCGCCACCAGCGGCACGCTGGCCATGGGGCCGGTGGGCTACGACATCGGCTGCGGCATCGCCGCGCTCGCGGTCGGACGTGCCGCGCGACCGGGCGCACGCCGGACCGCGTGCGCGAGTTCTCGCAGCGGGTGATGTCGCGGGTGGGGCTGGGCAAGGGCTCGAAGGGCGAGAGTCGTGTCCAGGGAGCGCTTCCAGGAGATCGTGCGCGGCGGCGGCCGGAGGCGGTCGGCGACGCAGCGGCGGCACGGCCGAGCGCGACCGCATCCCCGTGGACGACGACTGGGACGTGCCGAAGGACTCGCGCGCCTGGCGCGGACAGGGCCAGCTCGGGCAGCCTGGGCGGCGGCAACCACTTCATCGAGCTGCAGCACGACGGCGAGCGGCTGTGGGTCATGTTCCACACCGGCTCGCGCGGCTTCGGGCACGGCCTCGCCACCTGCTACTTCGAGCGCGCTCGGAGGAGCTGGGCCTGTCGCGGGGCCAGATGGACCTCGGCTACTTCACGCCCGGCGTCGCGCACGTGGACGGTCCTACCGCAACGCGGTCGCGGCGGGCGGCAACTACGCGATCGTGAACCGCCTGCTCATCGGCCGCGTGGTGTCGGGCGCGTTCCGAGGAGGCCTTCGGCGGCGCGGCCGAGCTCGTCTACGAGATCAGCCACAACCTGGTCCAGGAGGAGCGCCATCCGGACCTGTTCGACCGTCCCGGTCTGGATCCACCGCAAGGGCGCGACCGCGCGCGCTCCCCGCCGGCCACCCGATGCTGGCCGGCACGCGCTGGGCAGGCGACGGGCCATCCGGTGCTCATCCCGGGCTCCATGGGCGACTACTCGTACGTGCTGCGCCCGCTGCCGGGCGCCGCACGGAGCGCTGTACTCCGTCAACCACGGGTGCGGCCGGCGCAAGTCGCGCACCGCCGCGCGGCGCGAGATCAGCCAGGCCGAGGCCGACCGCCAGATGCGCGAGCTGGGCGTCATGGTGAACGCGGGCGGCCGCGTCCCTGTCGACGAGTCGCCCGACTGCTACAAGCCCGCGGAGGAGGTCATCCGCGCGGTCACGGATGCCGGACTGGCGGAGGTCGAGGTGAGGCTGGCCCCCATCGCGTCGATCAAGGGCAACGACTGAGACCGGCGCCTCGGCGACGCGATCCTCACCACGACCTCCTGCCGCTCGGCGATGCTAGCGGGGACCGACCAGCTGCCAGCCCATGTCGGGCAGCGTGGGCGGGTTGAAGTAGGTCCCGCAGATGCGTCCCTGCCTGTCGTCCAGGAACCAGGGCACGAGCGCTCCCGACGTCGAGTGGCGGAACACCACGTCGGCGATGCCGTCCTGGTCGACGTCCCATACGCCGGCCAGGTTCCACAGCTCGTGCTCGACGGGACGGTCGGGGTCCAGATAGCCGCCGGCCGTGCGGTGCACGCCGTTCATCAGCCAGTACACGAGCCGGTGCGAATCCGAGTGGCGGAACAGGAGAGTCCGTGTGGCCGTCGCCGTCGAAGTCGCCAAGGCCGGCGACGCGCCAGCTCAGGTCCGGCACCGTGGGATCCGTGATCAGGGGGACGAAGGCCGGATCGAGCTCGGCCGAGCCGAGCTGCGTGCGGTCGTCCATGAACCACACCTCCATGCGGCCCGTCTTTCATGGCGCCACAGCAGGTCCGTCCGCCCGTCGAGGTCGAAGTCGGCCGTCCCCACGACGCGCCAGCCGGGATCGGCCTGTCCGGGCCGCGTGTGCACGCTGACGCGCGCGAGGCCGTCCAGGTACCAGTACTCGAGGGTGCCGGACGCACCGTACTGGAAAAGCAGGTCGGCATCGCCGTCGCGGTCGAAGTCGGCCGTGCCCGCCACGGCCGCGTCGGAGCTGGCGGCCGCCGGCGACCCGCCGTCGGTGATGAAGTTGCCGGTCACGCGGTTGAGCCCGTCCATCAGCCAGACCACCAGCCGCTGGGAGGTCTGGTTCCGCCACAGGATGTCCGGTGCGCCCGTCGCCGTTGAAGTCGGCGCGCGCGGGGGCCGGGAGAGGCCCGTCGTCGTTCAGGATGACTCCCTCGCCCCTGACCCTGCGGCAGCGTGGCCAGCACCGCGTTCTGCGGGTCGGACAGGCCCACCGTGAAGAGCTCCTGACCTCGCGGTCCGTGTCGCCGATCACGTCGACGGTCACCGTCTGGCTCACCACGCCGGGAGGAAACACCGCCACGCCGTCCGCCGGCACGTAGTCGCCGTCGCTGGCGCACGGCTCCTTGGGGTTGGCCGTGCAGCGCTCGGTGAACCACTTGACGCGGACGGTGCTGCTGGCGGGCGCCGAGAGCGAGAGGGTGAAGGTGAACGGCGTGAGGCCGGAGTCGCCCTCGGCGCCGGTGGCGTCGGATATCACCAGCTCCGGCGTCTGGGCAACGGCAGGCGATGCGGCGAGCAGCAGGACGGCGAGAGCGGCGAGCTTCATGACTGCACTCCTCCTTGGCGGCAATGGGGTGTCAGTCGAGTGAACGTGGAGCGGGCCTCGAGGGGGCCAAGGATGTTTCACTTTCGTCCTGTCCCCTGCGCACGAGGTCTCGCGTATTCATGGGTGGGCTCCGGATCCGCTCGCGTCAACGGGAGTGGTAGCCTTCTGGGCCCTTTCGGCGACCGGCAATCGATGGAGGTCTGGTCATGACGCGGTATCTCACGTTGGCGTTCCTGGTGTCGGCAGCGGTTGCGTCGGCCGAAGAGTCGGCCGCGCCGAGGGCCGCGGTGCGACCGCAACGGTGGAACCATCCTGGTGTTCCACGACTACGTCGGCTGCGGCATGAACGGCGACCCCAACGGATCGATCCCTGGCACTTCAATGGCGTGGCGGCCGAGCCATCCGGGGCGCGGCGATCTACTCGCTGGACTGGCGCGTGGGAGCCACGGCGGACTTCAACGGTGATGGCGTGTGCGACGTGGCGTGGTCACTCGGCGAGGACGCGGGGCAGGACGTGACCGTCGACTTGAGCCTCAGCGTCGACGGCGAATTCCAGGGCCCCAACGGAACAGGAGCCAGCTCATGGGACCGTGGCGGGTCGTCGGTGCGGCCGACTACCTGGGTCACCCGGCGCCTGACGGAACGCCGACGACGGCGGATGGGTCGGCGGACCTCGTCATCTGGAACCGTGTCACGGGACAGCTCGGCGTCTGGGTCGGCGACGGAAGCGGGGGCTGTTGGGCTCACCCTATGTCGTGGACGGACGCGAGACTCCCCTGGGAGCCCAGGGTGATCGCGAACCTCGACGGCAAGAACTTCAGCGAGATCGTCTGGGAGCAGCCGCTGACCGGGCAGCTCGCGTACACGCGGCTGCTGTCGGCAGAACGCAGCGCTCGTGCACACCGCCGGCGAGCCGCTCGACCCCGAGGCGCCCTTGCGGGCGGCTGGGTCATCCGCGCGGCGGACGACTTCAACGGCGACGGGTACGAGGACCTCGTGTTCCAGCACACGGGCTCGCAGAAAGCCGTCGTCTGGCTTCATGGACGGCCGCCACCGCATCGGCGGCGTCTTCATGCAGCCGGACCGGCTGATTCCCTCCCTGCGGTGCTGCGGCGTTTCCGTCGGCGCGCTACGACATCGTGGGGCCCCGCTGAACGCCCACGGGCTGAGCTCAGCCGGAGCCCTCTCGGGCGCGGAGCGGCCCGGCGGACGAGCGGAGTGGTCGGGCCCGAGAGCTGCGAGCGCGGGAGCGGCCTCGCTCAGGTAGCGCTCGGCATCGACCGGGCGCGTGACCTGAGGCACGCTCCCAGCTCCACCAGCACCTCCGCCGTCCGCCAGTCGCTGTCGCCGAGGCGCTCGCGGCGGCGGCGCAGCGCCTCCAACAGCGCGGTCTCCGCTTCGTCCGTCCGGGCCGCGGCCGCGGGACGCGCCCCCAGCGTCAGGTGCGCGCCGGCCAGTGATGGATGGTCGTGCGCCAGCTTGGCCTGGTAGGACGCCAGGGCGCGCCGCGCCAGGACCTCCGCTTCGGCGTGCGCGCCGCGCTCGAGAGCGTGAGCGCCAGCTCCTCCGCACCGCCGCCACGTTCGGGTGGTCCTCGCCGAGCATCGCTCCCGCCAGCTCCAGCGCGCGGCGGGAATCGCGCTCGGCCTCGTCGAGCCGGCCGAGCAGGCGCAGCACGCGGAGCCAGGGCGTGCAGGCCGACCGCGGTCTTGGGGCTGTCGGCACCGTGGATGGCCTGCCGGATCTCGAGGGACTCCCGCAGGACCGGCTCCGCTTCAGGCGTATCGGCCCGCCTGCACCAGCGTGAGCCCCAGGTTGTTGAGGTCCACCGCGACCTTCTCGTGGCGTGACCCGAGCAGGCGGCGATCCATGTCGACCACCTGCCGGAACAGGGGCTCGGCCCGCGGAAGTCTCCCCGATCGCGCATCACCGCGGCCAGGTTGGCGCGGCTCTCCGACACGCGTGTGTGCTCCTCGCCGAAGAGCTGGACACGAAGCGTGAGCGCTTCACGGAAGGCCGCCTCGGCGCCGTCGTAGTCGCGCCTGGCATGGAGCACGCGGCCGAGCGCCGTGAGGTTGGTGGCCAGCTCGGCGTGCGGAGGCGCGCGCGGCTCGGCCGCCACCGCCACCGCCAGCAGCCGCTCGGCCTCGGCCGTGTCCCCCTGCTCGAGGCGCACGCGTCCCAGCAGCCCGCGCGCGAGGCGAGATCGGGGTCGTCGTCCGGGAGCCGCCGAGCCCGCTTCCGCACCGCGGACTCCAGGAGCTCCCGGGCCCGCGGCAGCTCTGCCCTGCATGAGGCACACGGTGCCGAGCGCCGTCTCGGCCTCGGCCACCTCGAGGCTCTGCTCGCCGAACAGGCCGCGCCGCAGCTCGAGCGCGCGCTCGTACAGCGGACGGCTCTCGGCCGCCAGCCCGATCCGGTAGTCGATGTTGCCGACGAACAGCAGCATCTCCGCTTCCATCTCCGGCTGAGTGGCCAGCTTCGGTGCGGATGCGGCGCGCGCCCTCGTCCAGCAGCTGGCGCGCGGTCATGTCGCTTGCCCTTGGCGGCGTTGGGATCCGACTGGCCGAGGACCCCGAACACGAACTGCTGCACCTGCTCCGCCTTGCGCGCCTGCCCGCACGGCGGCGCGAGCCTCCCAGAGAGTGCCCACCAGGCCCGCCACCAGCGAGAGCGCGCATCAGCGCGGCCGCGGTCACGCCGGCCCGATGGCGGCTCACGAACTTGCCGGCCCGGTAGCGCCAGGTGTCGGGCCGGGCGGTCACGGGCAGGCCGGCCAGGTGGCGCCGCAGGTCCTCGGCCAGGTCGCGCACGGAGCATAGCGGCGCTGCGGCTCCTTGCGCAGCGCCTTCGCCACCACGGTGTCGAGGTCGCCGCGCAGGTCCCGCGCCAGCCGGTCCACCCCGTCGAGCGGGCGGCCGCGATCTCCTCGGGAGACGGGCCGTCTTCCGTGGCACGCCGCCGCCGCGAGGGCGGCGGCGGATCCTCCGGCCGGTGACGACGCGCTCGACCTCGGCCGGCGTGAGCCGTTGGATGCGGTAGGGCTGGCGGCCGCAGAGAGATGGTAGAGCACGACGCCCAGCGAGTAGAGCGTCGGTGGCGGTGGTCACCGCTTCCCCGCGCAACTGCTCGGGCGCGCGGCGTACTGCGCGTCAGTGGGACGCGCGTCGCGCGTCAGGCTCGGCATCGCGGTCCCGGGCGGGGTCGAGCACCTTCGCGATGCCGGAAGTCCAGCAGCTTGGCCTGGCTCTCGGCGGTCACCAGGACGTTGGAGGGCTTGAGGTCGCGGTGCACGACCAGGTTGCGATGCGCGTACTCGACCGCGTCGCAGACCTGCAGGAACAGGCGCACGCGCGCGCGGACCCCGAGCCGGCACTGGTCGCAGAAGACGCCGATCGGACGGCCGTCGACGTGCTCCATCGCAGTAGGGCTGCCCGTCGGCGGTGACGCCGCCGTCCAGAGCCGCGCGATGTGCGGGGTGCTGCAGGCCGGCCAGGATCTGCCGCTCGCGCGCGGAAGCGCTCGAGGATCTCGGCGCTGTCCAGGCCGCGCTGGACCAGCTTGAGGGCGACCCGCTGGTCGAACTGCCCGTCCGCGCGCTCGGCCAGGAAGACCGCGCCCATGCCACCGCGGCTGAGCTCGGAGAGGAGGCGGTAGGGCCCGACCAGGCGGCCGGGCGCCTCGTCCTCGCCACGGCCGATGGCCGCCAGCGGCGCCGGCCTGGACCTCGACGGGTGCGTCCAGGACCGCGCGGGCGTCCCTCGGTTGCGGAACGCTTCCAGCTCGCGCCCCAGCGCGGGATCCCGCGCCGTCACCTCGCGCACGAGCCCTCGCGCCCGCGTCCGGAAGGTCGAGCGCGCGGTCGACCAGCGCCTCGAGGCGGCTCCCAGGCCTCGCGATCCATCCGCTCAGCCGTCCTGCAGCATCTGGTAGAGCGGCCGTCCGCGCCTTGGTCCAATCGCGCTTCACCGTGCGATCCGAGACGCCCAGCACCTCGGCGGTCTCCTCGACCGAGAGCCCCCGAAGAAGCGCAGCTCCACCGGAGTCGCCCAGCCGTCCGTCCAGCGTGGCCAGCCGCTCCAGCGCCTGGTGGATGGCCAGGATGCCCGAAAGCGTCCTCCTCCACGCGCAGCATCCCTCGTCCAGCTCGATGCGCCTGGCCGATCCACCCCGCTTGCGCGCCGCGTGGCGGCGGGCGTAGTCGATCACGACGCTGCGCATCGCCTTCACCGCGACGCCGAAGAAGTGGTTGCCGGTCCTCCCAGCTCGCCTGGGCCGAATGGGTGGCAGGCGCAGGTAGGCCCTCGTGACGAGGCCCGTCGTGCTGAGCGCGCCGTCACGGCCGCCGCTCCGCGCGAGCTGCTGGTGGGCGCGGCGCCGCAGCTCGTCGTAGACGATCGGCATCAATCGGTCCATGGCCGACCGGTCGCCCTCGCGCAGCGCGGCCAGCAGGTCCGTGATCTCGGAGCGCAGGCGTGTCTCGTCGATGCATGGAGAGCCTCGAGATTGTAGGCCACCGCGCGTGCGGGATCACGGGGCGCGACGTCGTCGTCACGGTCCGTCAGGCGTGATAAACCTCCTGTTCGGGCGGAAACCCGCCGCTCGGGAGGATCCTTCATGCATCGATGGACACAGGCCGCCGGCATCGTCGCCTGGGCCGCGCTGGCGTCGAACGCCCATCCGGCGGACGCGACGGCCGTGGCGACGGGCCACGCGGGCGTCACCCACGCGCCCCACGGCCGCATGCCGGACGGCGCGCCCGTCGACGCTCTACACCCTCACGAACGCGAGCGGCATGTGGAGGTCCGCGCGATCACCTACGGCAGCCTTCGTTGGTCCCGCTGCGGACGCCCGACCGCCAGGGCCGGCTGGACGACGTGGTGCTGGGGTTCGACACGCTCGAGGGCTACCCGGAAGTCCGGCTCGCACATGGGCTCGGTGATCAGGCGCTACGGCAACCGCATCGCGAACGCGACAGTTCACGCTCGACGGGAAGACGTACGCGCTGGCGGGCCACCGACGGCGCCAACCACATCCACGGCGGCGTGAAGGGGGTTCGACCGCTCCGTCTGGGCCGCCGAGGTCCTGCGTGGAGGCGACGTCGGGCGTTGCGTTACGCTGGGCAGCTCGTCCCCTGACGGCGACGAGGGGCTACCCGGGCCGGCTCACGACCAGGGTGACCTACGCCTCACGCCGAGAAGAACGAGCTCGGTCGTGGACTACGAGGCGACCAACGCGACAAGCCCACGCTCGTGAACCTCACGCAGCACTCCGTACTTCAACCTGGCGGGCCAGGCGGGCGGGGACATCCTCGACCACGAGCTCACGATCCTCGCCGGCCGGTACACGCCGGTGGTGGCGAGGCCTCATCCCCACGGGCGAGCTCGTCTCGCGTCACGACGGCTCGCCCCTGGACTTCCGCAAGGCCACGCGCATCGGCGCCCGCATCGACCAGGACGACCCGCAGCTCAAGCTCGGACGCGGGTACGACCACAACTACGTGATCGGGATCGGCAGGGACCCGCGGCTGGTCCCGGCCGCCGCGCGTGGTGGATCCAAGAGCGGGCGGACGATGGAGGTCCGCACCACCGAGCCCGGCATCCAGCTCTACACCGGCAACTGGCTGGGCGAGGAGACCGGCAAGGCCGGGCAGCGCGTCTACCCGAAGCGGTCAGGGCTTCTGCCTGGAGACGCAGCACTACCCGGACTCGCCCAACCGGCTGGCGTTCCCTCGACCGTGGTGCGGCCGGGTGAGACCACCGTACGCAGACCGTGTTCGCGTTCGGCGTCGCGCGCTAGCTTTGGCGATGGCGCGTGCGCTCGCGCTCGCCGTCCTGCTGAGTGTCCCCGCGCCCGCGCGGGCGGAGGCGCCGTTCCGCGCAGGCAGTCCTCGGCGGGCGGCGCCTTCCGGCTCGTGGGCGCGGGCCGGGCGGCACCCGTCCTGTGGACGCGCAGGACCATCCCGGCGTGTGGCGCGCGGCGGGCGACCTCCGGGGAGGACGTCTTCCGCGTCACCGGCGTGCGGCCGAGAAACCTGCCCGCGGACGACGACGACGGCGCGGACGTCGTGATCGCGGGCACGATCGGGCGCAGCCGCCTGGTCGACCGCCTGGTCGCGTCGCGCGGCTCGACGTGTCCGGGTCCGCGGGCGCTGGGAGGCCTCGGTGGTCGAGGTCGTCGCGCGTCCTAGTCCGCGGCGTCGACGCGCGCTCGTGATCGCCGGCAGCGATCAACGCGCGGCACCATCTTCGGCATCTACGACGTCTCCGAGCGGATCGGCGTCTCGCCCTGGTACTGGTGGGCCGACGTGCCGGTGCGCGCAGAGCGCGCAGCTGTTCGTGGCGTCCGGCCGCTGCGCTGCGCCGGCGAGCCGGCCGTGCAAGTACCGCGGCATCTTCCTCAACGACGAGGCGCCGGCACTCTCGGGCTGGGTGCGCAGAGACGTTCGGCGGCGTTCAACTCGCAAGTTCTACGCGCAGCGTCTTCGAGCTGCTGCTCCGCCTGCGCGGCAACTACCTCTGGCCGGCGATGTGGGGCAACGCGTTCGACGGACGACGACCGCGGAGAGCCGGCGGCTGGCCGACGAGTACGGCATCGTGATGGGCACCTCGCACCACGAGCCCATGATGCGCGCGCACGTCGAGTGGCGCGCGCTACGGCAGGGCCCTGGAACTACGACGACGCAACGCGCGACGTCCTGCGCGAATTCTGGACGGAGGGCATCCGGCGCGTGGGCGCCTACGAGAGCATCGTGACACACTGGGCATGCGCGGCGACGGCGACGAGCCGATGTCGCGCGAGGCGCGAACGTGGCGCTCCTCGAGCGCATCGTGGCCGACCAGCGCGACATCCTGGCGCGGTGAGCTGGCGTCGCGCGACGGTCCCGCAGGTGTGGGCGCTCTACAAGGAGGTGCAGGAGTACTACGAGAAGGGCATGCGCGTGCCCGACGACGTGACGCTGCTCTGGTGCGACGACAACTGGGGCAACATCCGGCGCCTGCCGACGCCGTCGGAACGCAGCGCGCGCCCGGCGGCGCGGGCGTCTACTACCACTTCGACTACGTCGGCGGCCCGCGCTCGTACAAGTGGATCAACACGAACCCCATCGCCGAAGATCTGGCGAGCAGATGCACCTGGCGTGGAAGTACGGCGCGACCCGCCTGTGGATCGTGAACGTGGGCGACCTCAAGCCCATGGAGATCCCCATCTCGTTCTTCCTCGACTACGCCTGGGACCCGGCGGCGTGGCCGCTGGAGCGGCTCCACGACTACGAGCGCGACTGGGCCGGGCGCACGTTCGGCCCGGAGCACGAGGTGGCCATCGGGGACCTGCTCGCGCAGCTACGCGCTACAACGCGCCGACGCAAGCCGGAGCTACTGGAGCCGCGGACCTACAGCCTCACGAACGACCACGAGGCCGAGACGGTCGTGGCCGACTACGAGCGGCTGGCGCGCGCAGGCCGAGCGGCTCTCCCTGGCGCTGCCCGCCGAGCAGCGGGCGGCGTTCTTCCAGCTGGTCCCTCCATCCGATCGAGGCGTCCGCCAGCCTGCACGCCCTCTACGAGACGGTCGGCCGGAACCGCCTCTACGCGGTGCAGGGCCGCGCGTCCACCAACGAGCTGGCCGGACGGCGCGCGTGCGTTGTTCCTCCGGGACGAGGAGCTGACCCGCGAGTACAACGAGACGCTGTCGGGCGGGAAGTGGCGCCACCTGATGGACCAGACGCACATCGGCTACACCTACTGGAACCAGCCGCTGCGCAACGCGCTGCCCGCGATCCAGGAGGTCAGGTGTCGGCGCACGGCGAGCTGGGCGTCGCCGTCGAAGGCTCCGGAGGCGAGCTGGCCCGGCGGCCCGGGAGAGCCCGTGCTGCCCGCGCTCAACCCGTTCGACGGGCGGGCGCGCACGCTCGAGGTGTTCAACCGCGGGCGCGAGCCGTTCGCGTTCACCGTCGAGGCCCGCCGAGCCCTGGCTGGTGGTGGACGTCCGCGCGGGCACCGCCGGCCCGGACCAGACCGTGCGGGTCAGCGCGCGCTGGGACGACGTACCCGCCGGCACCGAGAAGGCGTCGGTGACGGTCCGCGGACCGGACGGCGCCGCGGTCGCGGTACAGGTCCCCATCTTCGACCCGCCGCGCACGGCGCCCCTCGAGGGCTTCATCCGAGACGAACGGCGCCGTGTCGATGGAGGCCGAGCACTACGTGCGCGCGGTCGCTCCGAGCGGACGCGCGTGGAAGAGCGATCCAGGCCACGGCCGCACGCTGTCCGGCGTGACGCCGTGGCCGGTCACGGAGGCCGCCACGCTCGAGAGCGGAACTGCGCCTCGAGTACGCCCTGCACCTCTTCCACGACGGCCCACTCGAGGTCGCGGTGCACCTGGCGCCCACGCAGAAGTTCCAGCCGGGCCCCGGCTTCCGCTTCGCGGTCTCGTTCGACGACCAGGCGCCGCAGGTCCTGAACGTCCATGCGGACGGAGTCGCCCGCCGCCTGGGCGCGCTCGGTCTCGGACGGCGTGACCATCGTGACCTCGAAGCACGGTCGCGCCCGGCCCGCACGTGCTGAAGCTGTGGGCCCTGGGCCCGGGCTCGTGTTCCAGAAGATCGTTGGTGGACACGGGCGGCGTGAAGCCGACCTACCTGGGCCCGCCCGAGAGCCCGCGGATCAGACCAGGGCGACCGGGTTTCGTGAGCGTGCCGATCTCGGGACGGTCGATCGTCACCACGTCGCCCTCCTCCAGGCCGATCTCCATCGGCTGGATGATCCACGGTGCCGGTCGAAAGCACGGTGCCCGCCGGAATGTCGTTTCGAGCGGCGGAGCCACTCGACGAGCTCGGGCAGGCGCCGCTTGAGCTGGCCCGTGCTGGCGTGCCCCGCGAACACCTCGCGGCCGCCGCGCGTGATGCGGCAGCGCAGCTCCAGCGCGTAGGGATCCGGCGATCTCGTCCGGCGTCACGATCACGGGACCGAACGCGAAGCAGCGCGCGGTAGACCTTCGACTGCCGGAGGTACAGCGGGTTCTCCGCTCGATGTCCCAGGCGGACACGTCGTTCGCCAGCGTGTGCCCAGGACCTCTCCATCCGCAGCCAGGACGATTGCGAGCTCGGGCTCGGACGCCGTGAAGGCCGAGTCGCGCCGGCGCCCGATCGGCTCGCCGGGCTCCCACGCAGCGCGATGCGGTCGCCTTGAAGAGAGCTCGGGGCGCGGATCCGCGTACGCGCGGTCGTAGATGCCCGAGCCTTCCTCGCGGAAGTCGGCGCTGCGGCGGTAGGTCACGCCCGCGCCCCACACCTCGGGCGGCGTCACCGGCAGGGCGGGCCCGAGGCCGGCGAGGCCCGTCCGGACAAGGCACCCGCCGCCAGGGCCGACCGTTGCCACGCCGGCGCATCCGACCCGCGCGCCAGCAGGTCGAGGACGCTCGCGATCCCGTTGTGCGGACTCTGCAGCACGAGCGTACGGGAGCCCGCGAGCAGCGCGGGAAGCGTCGCGCCGTCCGGCGTCTTCACCTGGAAGCAGCGCATGAGACTAGCCGAGCCAGCTCGCGTACGTCGTGTAGAGGCCCGCGGCCGCCATGGCCGCGCCGAAGCGACGAGCATGGCCGTGCGCAGGCCCGCACCCATGCGGTAGGGCGCGGAGCGTCTGCCCCCGGTCTACCCACAGCATCGCGAGGCACCACAGGCCGCACCCCAGCACGCCGGAGAAGGGCGACACGATCGTGACCACGGTGACCGTGCGCAGGCCGGTCCACAGGAGGACGGAGCGCCCAGGCCGCAATAGAGCGTGTTCCAGAAACGCAGGCGCGGCAGGCTCCACTCGCGGTGCGGCCAGAGCGCGCGGACGGGCTCGAAGAGCGTGCGCGCGTACACCTCGAAGCAGCCGTAGACGGCCCCCAGCATGGCGAAGAAGATGCCCGCCTTGTAGACGTGCACCAGCGCGGGGTGCACGACGCCCAGGAACTGCGCCTGCTTGCCGTAGAGGTCCGCGTTGGTCGGCACCTGGTGCTGCGGGTGGAGCAGCGCGCGCCCAGCAGGCATGAACAGGCCCGTCATCACGAACACCGCCAGGGAACGACGAGACCACGTCGAACGCGGGCGCGCGCAGCCAGGCGCGGCCTCGGCGCACCTGCTCCGCGCCCAGGGGCATGCGGTCGGGACCGCCGGACGTCTCGGCCGCGGCGCTCCGGCGCTTCTCGCGCGCGCAGCCAGCGTAGCCCAGGTAGTCCCGTGCGCCCGCCGCCGACGGTCCCAGCAGCGTCGCGATCTCGAGGATGGGCGGCCGGCTCGACAGCTCCGGGTAGGCCGCGGTCGCCCAGGGCTGGAGTAGGTCGGGCAGGCGCGGCAGCAGCCCGAACAGGGCCTGCCAGCCAGTCGGGCTTCACCACCAGGCACGCGGCCAGGCACGAAGAGGATCTTGAGGGCCAGGAAGCCGAACGACACGCGCTCCAGCACGTCGTAGGTCTGCACCAGCGTCAGCGCCATCGTCGCCAGGATGACCGCGCCGCCCCAGAACGGCCGGCCCCACCACTGGCCCGCGCCCACGCCGGTCACCCAGATGCAGATGCTGCCGACGGCGTCGCTGAGCGCGGCGATCCACATCCGGGAACGAGAGACCGCGACCGCGCCGATGAGCGCCGGCACCCAGCCGCGCGGCCCCGGGAAGCGCGCCCAGGCCTCGACGGGATGCTCGCCCGCCAGGACCAGGTGGCGCATGCCGCCGTACACGAAGCAGGCCCTTCGCGATCACCGCGGTCAGCACCACCCAGAACATCGTGTAGCCGAACAGCGCGCCCATGCGCGGCGCGAAGATGGTCTCGCCGCCGGTGCCGACCGTGACCGACGCGATGATCGCGCCCGGCCGAACACCTTGAGCAGCGGGGCCAGCCCCGCTGATCTCGGGAAGACGGCGGCGGGTACGTGAGCTCGTCGCGCGTCTCGGCAGGGGGCGGTCGCCATGGAAATCGAGAGGGGTAGTCTGGCCCTATACTCGCGTGCCATGAGCCAGCCGCGCAGCAGCCGCCGCACCTTCCTGGGGGCCGCTCTCGCCGGCGTCCGCGCTGACCCGTGGCACGAGCGCCGCCGACCGCGACTGGTCCGCTGCGGCGCCCGCGCGTTACCCCGAGCCCGACGTCGAGGTGCTCGACCCGCGCTTCGCGCGCTACCGCATCGGCAACACGCCGCTCCAGCGCCTGCACACCGGCATGCGCTGTGGGCCGAGGGCCCGCCTGGAACGCCGGTCGGCCGCTACCTCGTGTGGAGCGACATCCCCAACGACGTGCAGATGCGCTGGCTGGACGGACGACGGGCACGTGAGCGTCATGCGCAATCCGTCGGGCAACAGCAACGGCAACACGTTCGACCGCGAGGGCCGCCAGATCTCGTGCGAGCACGCCAACCGGCGCGTCGTCCGCTACGAGCACGACGGCTCCGTGACGGTGCTGGCCGAGCGCTGGAACGGCAAGCGGCTGAACGCGCCCAACGACGTGGTCGTGCATCCCGACGGCGGCGTCTGGTTCACCGATCCCGGCTACGGCAGCATGATGAACTACGAGGGCGCACAAGGGGCGCTGGAGATCAAGGAGGCGGTGTACCGCATCGACCCCAAGACCGCCGCGCTCGAGCTGGTCACGGACGCGCTGGGCAAGCCCAACGGCCTCTGCTTCTCACCGGACTGCGAAGCTGCTCTACGTCGCCGACACCGGCGGCGGCGCGACCACGGCATCCGCGTGTTCGACGTGGCCGACGGCCACCGGCTCGCGGAGACGGGCGCGCCTTCGCGGCCATGGACTCCGACGGCAAGAAGGCGGCGGCGCCGACGGCATCGGGCCGACGTGGACGGCAACATCTGGGCAGGCTGCGGCTGGGCGGGCGAGGGCTACGACGGCGTCCACGTGTTCGCGCCGGACGCCACGCGCATCGGGCTCGTGAAGCTGCCCGGATACTGCTCCGAACGTCTGCTTCGGCGGGCCCAAGCGCGAACCGCCTCGTTCATGACCGCCAGCCAGTCGCTCTACGCGCTCTACACCGAGGCCCAGGGGCGCGCTGTGAAGAAGCTGCGCAGCCAGCTCTGGTTCGACGACGCGTCGCACCCGGGCCTGAGCCGCGCTGTACCCGGAGCGCTACCTCAACTACGGCCTCACCCTGGGCGAGCTGCGCTCGGGCCGCCCCATCATCGGCATCGCGCAGAGCGGCAGCGATCTCGTGCCCTGCAACCGCCATCACCTGCGGCTCGCGCAGCGCGTCAAGGAGGGCATCCGGGACGCGCGGCGGCGTGCGGCCTCGAGTTCCCCATGCACCCGCTGCAGGAGACCGGCAAGCGGCCGACCGCCGCGCTCGACCGCAACCTCGCGTACCTGGGCCTGGTCGAGGTCCTGCACGGCTACCCGCTCGACGGCGTGGTGCTGACGACCGGCTGCGACAAGACGACGCCGGCCGCGCTGATGGCCGCCGCCACCGTGAACATCCCCGCGATCGTTGCTTTCGGGCGGGCCCATGCTGGACGGGCACTTCGACGGACGAGCGCGGCGGCTCGGGCACCATCGTCTGGGACGCGCGGCAGCTGTTCGCGAAGGAGAGCTCGACTACGAGGGGTTCATCCAGCTCGCGGCCGCGTCCGCGCCGTCGCGCCGGGCACTGCAACACGATGGGCACCGCGCTCTCCGATGAACTCGCTCGGCCGAGGCGCTCGGCATGTCGCTGCCCGGCTGCGCGGCCGATCCCGGCGCCTATCGCGAGCGCGCCCAGATGGCGTACGAGACCGGCCGGCGCGCCGTGGACCTGGTGCGCGAGGATCTGACGGCCGTCGAAGATCATGACCCGCGCGGCGTTCGAGAACGCGATCGTGGTCGAGCCGGCGATCGGCGCGATCGTCCAACTGCCCGCCGCACCTGATCGCGATCGCGCGCCACATGGGCGTCCCGCTCGACGCTCGGCGACTGGCAGCGGATCGGCCACGAGATCCCGCTGCTCGTGAACTGCCAGCCGGTCCGGCGAGTTCCTGGGCGAGAGTTCCACCACGCCGGCGGCCTGCCCGCCGTGATGGCCTGAGCTGCTGGCGGCGGGCAAGGTGCGCGGCGAAGCCGTGACGGTCAGCGGACGCACGATGGCTGCAGGACCTGGCCGCAGGCCCCGGCCGGACCGCGCGGTCATCAAGCCGTACGCGCGGCCCCTGCGCGAGCAGGCAGGGTTACCTGGTGCTGGGCGGCAACCTGTTCGACGCGGCGGTCATGAGAGGTGTCGGCCATCGACGACGCGTTCAGGCGCGCTTACCTGTCGGCGGCGGGCGATCCCGATGCGTGTTCGAGGCGCGGGCGATCGTGTTCGACGGACCCGAGGACTACCACGCGCGCATCAACGACCCCGCGCTGGGCGTCGACGCGTCCTGCGTGCTGTTCGCATCAACTGGCGCGGCGCGGTCGGCTATCCCGGCTCGGCCGAGGTCGTGAACATGCAGCCGCCCGACGCGCTCTGATCCGGCCAGGGAGTCGAATCGCTTCCCACCTGCGGGGACGGCCGCCAGAGCGGCGTCGGCCAGTCCCTCGATCCTGAACGCGTCGCCGGAGGCACGGTCGGCGGCAGGCTCGCGCTGCTGCGGACCGGCGATCGCGTGCCGGTGGACCTGAAGGCAGCGCCGGGTGGACGTCCTGCTGGACAAGCCCGAGCTGGAGCGGAGCGCGCGCGGCCTGGACGCCGCCCACGCTCGTGAGCCAGACGCCCTGGCAGGAGATCTATCGCCAGCTCGTGGGCCAGCTCTCGACCGGCGGGTGCCTGGAGTCCGCGACCCTTTACCTCGACGTGGTCGCGCGCCGCGCGCAACCCGCGCCATTCACCTGACGCGGGCCGCGCGCCGCGGCAGCCGTCCCCGGAACGACAGATCGGTCCTTCGCCATGGTCAGCGCGTGGGGTAGCAGGGCCCGCTCGCCGCGTGGTGATTGAATGCGCGCGGTTCATAGTTCACTGAGGCTCGCAAAAGTCTTCCGCTTTTCCTCGCCCGCCAAATGGCACGTCGCGCACCGCTCGCACGGCCTGCCACGCGGCTCCCGGCTCCCTGCTACCGGCCCACGCGCTTCATCGCTGTGGCTCGCCATTGCGATCGATCGGGCCGGATCCGGGAGTGCTCGAACCCGCGCGCGATGTCGAACCATGCGCAGACGGATGGCGGCGAGGCTGCCACGGGGGTGAGCGCAGGCAAGCGACCGTTCCTCAGCGTGCTTCGCGGGCAACCCACGGCTGGACTTCGGAGGGGACCCGCGGACGACGGACCCGCATGACTTGATGACGCACTGGAGCGCAGACGGAGCGAACCCCCGTGGCCCTCGTCGCCGGCGATGCGCATCGGTCGGGATCGTCGCGCGTCATCAGGGGCGCCCGTCTGAAGCTACGGTCGCCAACGTCGCTTCGGCGAGGGTCCCGCGATGGGTGCTGGCGGCCTTGACAGGGTTCGGGCTCATTGCTGGGTGTCCGCGCAGCACTGGTTACCGTTGTTCTGGCGTTCCGGGGGCTGACCAGGTGCTGGGCGGCCTTACGGCCGTGGCGCGCGAGACGACGTGGCGCTAGTCGAGGCAAGGAGGCCTGCACGATGCATGGTCGAGGTACGGTCGAAGTGGTTCAACGAGTCGAAGGGCTTCGGTTTCCTGTCGCGTGAGGGTGGTCCGGATGTCTTCGTGCACCACTCAGGAGATCCGGGCAGAGGGTTTCCGCACCCTGAACGAGGGTGATCGCGTGCGCTTCGAGGTCGTGGACAGCCCGAAGGGGCCCCGCGCCGCGAACGTCGTGAAGATCTAACGGCTCGGAATCACGCCGATCTTGAGGCCGCCCGGGACTTCAAGTTCCGGGCGTTTTTGATTTTCTCATGGACGGGTGACGGACGCCCACGCGCTCGAATGCCTGCGGGAGGCCGGACGCATCGCCTCGCGGCCGCTCGCTGGCGCCAGGCGCGTGCGGCCGGGGGCCAGCCTGCGCGAGGTCTGCGTCGCGGTCGAGGACGAGATCGAGCGGCGCGGGGAAGCTCGCGTTCCCCGTGCAGTCCTCCCGCAATCACGTGGCGGCCACTACTGCGCGGCGCCGGACGACGCGACTGTGTACGCAGGCGGCGACCTGGCCAAGCTGGACCTGGGCGTGCACGTGGAGCGGCTGGGTGGTGGACACCGCGCTCACGCGTGAACGTCGGCGCGGTGCCGGAGCACCAGGGCTGGTGGTGGCCGCCGAGGACCTTGCGCGCCGCCATCGCCGCCGCGAGGCGCGGGCGTGCCCGTGCGGCGGCTCTCCGCGGAGATCGAGCCGCTGCACATCCAGGCGCGGGCGCAGCCGGTGCGCAACCTGTGCGGCCACGGCGTGGGGCGCTCGTCGTCGTGCACTGCCCGCCGCCCATCCCCAACATCGCGGGCAGCTCGCGACCAGAGCGCCCTGCGCGACAGCGCTCCGTGGTCGCGATCCGAGCCGTTCGCCACCAATGGGCCCAGCTACGTCGCCAGGAAGGCACGCCGCAGGTGTTCCGGCTCGATTCCGCCCAGCAGGCCGCCGGATCAGCCGCATCCCGAGGTGGTGGAGGCCATCCGGGCCCTGGGCGGAGCTCCCCTTCGCGCGCCAGCAGCTCGGTGCGTTCCCGACGGCGGCGAGTGGAGGAGACGCTGGGCTGGCTCAAGCGGCATGGCCGCTGACGTCCACCACCTCGCTCGTCGGAGAAGAGCGGACGCCAGGTGGCCCAGGCGGAGCACACCATCTACGTGTCCGCCGAGCGGTCAGGTACTGACCCGCCGGATTGGAACTCTTCTCGGCCTCGATCTCTTCGTCCAGCAGGTCGTAAGGCAGCGGCTGGGGACCTGGGACGATGCCGGCGATGTCGGGATCCTCGGGCGTCGCCTTGCGATCGGGCTTCACCCAGTCTCGCTTGCGCTCGACCCGCTTCGCCGCCTTCTCTCGCGCACGTTCCTGCCGCGCGATTTCCTTCTGTCGCTTTGCGAACGTCGCTCTTCCGCGATTGGCCATAGGCTCAGCTCCCGCCCCTCGCCTGCACCCAAGGGGCTTGTAGAACGTTTGATTTTATCACGGGTCGGACCCCGACGATTGTGGTAGAAGGCCGAATGGCAGCCGATCAGGGATCGCGTCTCGTCGACTCGACCCGGCGGGTCGGTGCCTCCCCAAAAGCATGAAAACAAGACGCCTACGCTGGCCGCGGGACGGGGCATCCGCCTCAGCCTGGACCGTCGCGCGTCAGGGCGCGTGGTCACCGTCGTGACCGACCTGCCCGAGCTCCCCAACGGGTCCTCGGCGCTGGCCAAGGCGCTCAGAGTCGGCGTGCGGCGCCGGCAGGCACCGTGAAGGACGGCGTGCTCGAGCTGCAGGGCGACCACCGGCCGCGGGTGGGCGCATCTGCAGTCGCTCGGCCTGCGCTTCAAGCGCTCCGGAGGATAGATGGCGGATGCGTTCGGGCCGTTTCGCAGGACCTGACTCTCCGGCAAGACGACGCTGATCACCGGCGGCGGCAGCGGGCTGGGACGCTCGATGGCGCTGCGCATGGCGGCCCTGGGCGCGCGCATCGCGTGGTCGGACGCCGCGAGCAGCCGCTGGCGGAGACGGTCGCCGCCATCCGCGCAGGGCGGCGGCGCGCGCCGCCTTCGCGACCTGCGACGTGCGCGACCCGGCCGCGGTGGCGGCCGCGGTGGACCGCCTCGAGAAGGAGCTGGGGGCCGTGAACCAGCTCATCAACAACGCGGCCGGCAACTTCCTGGCGGCCTCCAGGACCTCTCGCCGAACGCGTTCAACAGCGTCGTGCAGATCGTGCTCTGACGGCTCGTTCCACGCGACCAGCGAGATCGGCCGACGGCTGATCGGGCGCAAGCAGAGGGCGAGATCCTCTCGGTCGTCATCGTCGCCACGCCCACAGCGGGTCCGCGTTCGTGCTGCCCTCGGCCGCGGCCAAGGCGCGGCGTGCTGGCGATGATGCGCTCGCTGGCCGTCGAGTGGGCCGTGTACGGCATCCGCACCAACGCGATCGCACCGGGCCCGTTCCCCACCGAGGGGCCTTCAGCCGCCTGATGCCGGGGTCGGAGCTCGAGAAGCAGGCTCTGCGCCGCGTCCCGTCGCGCCGGCTCGGCGAGCACTGGGAGCTCACGAACCTGGTCGCCTACCTCATGAGCGACGCGAGCCCGTACCAGACGGGCGACCTCGGTGACCATCGACGGGGCCGAGGCGCTGTTCTCGGGCCAGGAGTTCGCGGGCTTCGCGCACCTCGACCGCGCCGGCGGCCAAGGGAGATGATGGCAGCGCTCAAGCCGAAGAAGAGGGGCCGTCAGTAGGGGTGCTGGCGCACCCATTCGATGTACGCGAGACTCGGCCAGCTCGCCGTCGGTCACGTGTCCCTGGAAGGCGGGCATCTTGATCGGCTGGCGGTCGAGGAAGAAGCGGGCGGCCGCCTGCTCCCTGCAGGCGGCGCCGGCCAGCTGGTCGAAAGAGATCCACTCGCGGATCTCGCCCTGGTCGCCGCGCCAGCTCGGCGTAGTCGGGCCCGTCCAGGGCGGGATGTAGCCCTTGAACGACAGCGGGTTGGAGCAGGCCGCCGCGCCCTGCGGGTCCGTGGCGGTTGGGGAAGCAGCCCATGCGCTGCGCGGTTTGCAGCCGGCGGCGGGCTTCTCGTCCTTCGGCGTCTCAGGTCGAGACGGCCTTCACGAACGCGAGCGAGGTCTTGAAGCTCGGCCTCGTCGATCAGGCCGCGCCAGGCCGGCATCAGGATGATGGCCCGCTCACGCAGCTTCCACTGGGCGGGGTCGCGGCTCGCGGATGCGGCGAGGGCGCGCCGTCAGGATCCACTCGCGCAGCTCGGCTTCGTTCTGCGCGTACATGGTCACGAGCCCACCCGCGAGCGGCGGCACCTCGTCGAGCCCGTAGCCGGGATCGGCCATACGCGCGCACGCCGCCAGGCCCGTGCAGGCGAGCGACCGCTCCGGTTCGCCACCTCAGTGGCGAGCTGCACACGGCTGGGGATGGGCGTGCGGGCGCGCCGGAGGGACGACGTAGGCGGCGGCCGCGGCCGCCGCGAGCACGAGCACGATGAGCGCCAGCCGTCTCCCTCATGCTTCACTCCGCGATGGCCAGCCGGTAGGATAACCGACGCGCGCACGACCACGATGACGGCACTCCCGGCTTCTTCACCGTCGTCCCTGGCGGCGCCCGCAGAAACGCCTCGCCTCCATTGACGCGTTCCGCGGGCTGACCATCGCCGCGATGATCCTGGTCAACAACCCCGGCTCCTGGAGCGCCATCTGCTGGCCGCTCGACCACGCGCCTGGAACGGCTGGACACCGACCGACCTCGTGTTCCCGTTCTTCCTGTTCCTGGTCGGCATGGCGCTCCCGTTCTCGCGCCGCGTCAGAGCAGGCCGGGCGCTCGGCGGACCGCCGGTGCTGTTCGGCCTGGGCGTGTTCATGGCCGCCTGTCCGCAGTTCGATCTCGCGACCCGTTCGCATCCTGGCGTCCTTCAGCGCATCGCGCTGTGCTACTAACCGCGTGGGCGATACGGCGGGTGCTGGGCGCGCGCGGCCAGGCCGTGCTCGCGTTCGCGCTGTGCGCGCTGCGCTGGCTCCTGATGACGCGCGTCCCCGTGCCGGGCCTGGAGCGCGCCGAGCCTCGAGCCCGAGACGAACCTGGGCGCGTGGCTCGACCGGCTCCTGCTCCCGGGCCACCTCTGGAAACAGAGCCGCACCGCGGGATCCCGGAAGGGCTCTGGGCGCGCCGGCGATCGCGACGACGCTGCTGGGCAGCGTGGCCGGGTCCCTAACTCCGCAGCGACCGCCGGCGCGCGAGAAGACCGTGGGGCTGCTGGGCTCCGGCGTCGTGCTCATCCTGGTGGGCCTGGCCTGGCATCCCTGGTTCCCGATCAACAGAGCCTGTGGACGTCTTCGTGCGGTGCTCTTCACCGCGGGGATGGCGTCGTACCTCTTCGGGCTCGTCTACTGGATCGCCGACGCGCGGCCATCGCGCGTGGGCGCAGCCGTTCGTCGCGTACGGGCGCAACGCGATCCTCGTGTTCGTGGGGTCGGGCCTGCTCCTCAAGACGCTCCTGCTCATCAAGGGTGCAGGGCCGGACGGCGCGAGCCGCCCTGCAGGTCGTCTGATCTGCCGGGCCTGTTCGCGTCGTGGCTTCCCCCACCCCGCGTCGCTGGCCCATGCGATCGCGGCAGGTCGTGGGCTGGGGCGCCTGGCTGGCTGCTGGACCGCCGGCGGATCTACTTCACGGCATGAGGATCGCGCGCCGGGAGCTGCTGGCACTGCTCGCGGGCATGGCCTGCGCGCCCGCGCGCAGGCGCGAGGTGGGCAGCCCGCGCGTGCTGCGCTCGGGCCCTGAGCGGACCCGGATCGCGTACGACGACCCGCGCGCGAACGACAAGCACGTCCTGTTCGAGCGCATCAACCGGGACCGCACGCTGCACGGCGTCGCTCCGTCGAGTACGACCGCGCGCGGCGCTGGTGGGAGACCTGTTCTGCCTGGACGGCGCGCTGTCGGGCTCCTGGGGGCACTGGGACCTGCAGGGGCGCGCGCCCTCCGTCCGCTGGGGCCTTTCGGGCGGCGTCGACTTCCACGCCGAGAACGCCGCCGCCTGGAACGCGGACTCGGGCCGGCTCGACACGCCGGTCGGCGAGATCCTGATCCGCAGCCACGAGTCGATGATGGCCGAGAACGCCGCCGGCGGACGAGCCACCGGCGCACCATCCTCGACCCGCAGTGGACGCACGTCGGCGTCAGGATCGGCGCGGTCGGCGGGCAGTTCCGCATGACGCAGGAGTTCACGCGGGTCGGCTTCGGAGTGGATCGAGATCCCCGCGGAGCCGGTGCGTGCCGGCGCGGTGGTCACCTTCGCTGGCAAGCCGCTGCTGGGCTGGGAAGTCAGGGCTCATCCAGGTGCGCTTCGAGCCGCGCGCCCCGGCAGCTCACGCGCTCCGGAGATCGCGCAGCGCGGCAGCTACGGCTATCCGCCGGTCATCGCGACCGAGCGCCCTCCGGCGCCGTCCCCCTTCCGGGGTGGTCGACGAGCGGGGGCCCATCGAGCACCACCGCGGCGGCTGGCTCTCCCTACCGGTTCCTCCTGGACCACGGGCCCGGCTACTACTTCGTCCTCTGCTACCTGCAGCACGCGGAGGCCGGGGGGCGCCGATGACGCCCGGCTCGGCCGCCATGATCACCGCCGTCGCGTCCTGACCGGCGTCCAAGCGGTTTGATCGCGCCGGAGGGTCGATTTCCTTGACCCCTGGTTCCGAGCGGCGCTAGTATTTCGGTTCTCGATCCATACAGGAAGCGGCCGCAAGGAGTTCAGGGGAGAGTCCATGATGAAGAAGTGTCTCGTCGCGCTCTTGAGCGCTGCTTCGATTGTGCATCGCGTTTCCTGCGCGCGCGCAGGACGCCGCGATCCGGACCTCCCGCCCGACCATGCGGGCAAAGCTGGCACAAGGAAGCCTTCATGCGGGAGCGCAACGAGCAGATCATGCTCATGCGCGGGGTCCCCACTTCCAGGACCACGATCCGCGCGTGCGCGCGATCCGAGGAGTGCGGGCCGCAGGAAGCCGCCAACCCCCTCATCGACCCGGCCTTCTGGACCCCAGATCGGTCCCGCGCCCATTCCCGTCGGCGGCGGCAACGGCGGGCGCACCGTCGCCATCGCCGTGCACCCGACCAACCCCGACATCGTGTACGTGGGCGCCGCGCAGGCGGCGTGTACGCGCTCGCTCGACGGCGGCGTGAACTGGACGCCAATCTTCGACAGCGCGCTCACGCTCGCGATCGGCGCGCTGACGCTCGCGCCTCGAACCCGGAGATCCTCTACGTGGGCACGGGCGAGGCCCAACGGCTCGGCGGACAGCTTCTTCGGCGTGGGCCTCTACCGCATCAGACAACGCCAGCACGACCGAGGGCCTGGTCGGTCCCATCAACCCGCCGGTGACGACGGGCGTCCCCGGGACCACCGCGTTCACCGGGCGCGCCATCAGCGAGATCCTCGGTGCATCCACGGACCCGAACGCGATCTTCGTTGTCGACGTTCACAGGCACCGGCGGCAAGCCCCTCGGGCGGCTCGGTCGGATTCACGGTCCCGCCGCTGGCGATGCGCGGGATCTACCGCTCGAACCAACGCCACCGCCAGCCCGACCTTCACCAAGCTGACGGTGACGGCGGCGGGCAGCATCCCGCCGGACACCAGCGGCGACGTCACCATCTCGGACATCGTGATGGACCCGAACAACCGAACGTCATCGTGGCCTGGGTGCTCGGCTCCGCCGCCACCTTGAACTCGGGCGGGATCTACCGCACGACGAACGCGCTGGCCGCCACGCCCACGTTCACGCAGCTCGTGACCACGCCTCACCACCGCGGCGCGCGGGAGCTGACGGCGAACTTCGTCGGCGGCGTGACGCGCATGTGGGCGGCCACCGGCGAGACCGCGTCTGCAGGGCGCGCTGCGGCGCTCGACCGACGGCGGCGCGACCTGGTCCGCGCCCTTGACGGGCGGCGTGGGCTTCTGCAACCCGCAGTGCTTCTACGACGTCGCGGTCGCCGCCCATCCACCACCCAGGCGAACACGGTCATGCTGGCGGGATCGCCCTCCCCTGGTGAGCGCGCGTCCACGGACGAGGGCGACACGTTCGCCGCAGTTCGCGAGCGGCGCTTCACGTCGACAGCCACGTGTACGCCTTCGCGCCCTCCGACCCGACCATCCTGTACTTCGGCTCGGACGCGGCGGGATCTGGCGCTCTCGGCGACACAGGGGCGAACCTGGACCAGCCGCAACAACACGCAGTATTACCGCGACGCAGTTCAGAGCCTGTCCGCTCCACCCGTTCGACCGCGAGTTCATGATCGGCGGCACGCAGGACAACGGCACCGAGTACAAGCTGCCCGACGGGAGCTGGGTGCGCACGGACGGCGGCGACGGCGGCTACGCGCTCATCGACCAGAACGCACCGAGCGTCACGAACGTCACGCAGTACCACACGTACTTCAACAACGCGACGCCAGATCCGCTTCGCGCGGCGGTTCACCGCGTCCCCGGCGGTCGGAGGATGGTCAAATCTTCGGCTGCGAGCGGCACGGCGAGCAGGATCGCTTGCAACCCGACCGCGGTGCTCTCTGCGCGCCAGCTCGCCCCTGGGGCCCGGCAAGCCGGACACGCTCTACAACGGCTCGGACACGCTCTACCGCTCCCCGACAACCGGGACGAAGTACCGCCGGTCGCGGTCAGCCAGTGCTGCAGCTCCGGCGAGGCCTCCATGACCATCGGGATCTCGCCAGTCAGACGACAGCTTCCGCATCGCGGGCCTGCGCAACGGCCAGGTGTTCGCGGTGACCGACGGCTCCCGAGCACGATGCTCAACGGTGACGGCCGCCGCCATGCCGGACCCGGATCCGGCGGACACGGGCTGCCGGCCCGTCGTAGCTCGCGCGCTCTTCCATCGACCAACGCCAACATCGCCTGGGTCGCGTTCGGCGGCTATGGCGTCCCCGGCCGGGCCCAGCGCGTCTGGAAGACGAGCAACTCTGAGACGCGGGTGCGGCGGGCTGGGTCTCCTCAGCGCGGGCATCCCGGACGTGCCGAGTGAACTCGCTCGCGGTCCTGGATCCCGCGCAGCCCAACAACTTGTACGCCGCGACCGACATCGGCGTGTACGCGACCATCGACGGCGGAGCGAACCTGGTTCCCCACCACAGCGAGGGCCTGCCGCGCGTGACCGTCTTCGCATCGCGCTGCAGAACGCGGCGACCGCGTGCTGCGCATCGCGACGCACGGACGCGGCATCTGGGGCGGACGCCCCCTGCCGGTGCCGGCGTCTCGCTGCAGTCGTACGGAGTCAAGTAAGCCGCTTTCGACAGCTTGACCAGATAAGTGGCTGATCCCACGGCAGCTTTGCGCTGTGGAAACCCTTGACCGCCAGAACTACCGCGGGTAGTATCTATGTCCCGACTGCAATCCCCTACGCGCGAGCAAGAATGGTGATTATGGAAGACCCGCCTGGTTTGGGCCTCATCGTGCGGCCTGGTGTCGAGCGTTCCGCGCCGGCCTTCGCTGCTGACGACGACGACGATGCGGACATGCCTGAGTTCGCGGGGGGCTGACGACCAAGGAAAGTACATGGAGATGCGCGACGACTACATCAGCTCGTACGCGGCATCCCGCACTTCCTGCCCTATGAGCCGCGCGTGCGCATCGAGCAGATGATCCAGATGGAGCGCGAGTCGCCGTCCATCGATCCCGCCTTCTGGACGCGAGGTCGGCCCGGCGCCCATCCCGAACGGCCAGGTCGGAACCGGCCCGCAGCTCCCGTGAGCGGCCGTACGGTGGCCATCGCGGTCCATCCCACGAACCCGGACATCGTATACGTCGGCGCGGCCCAGGGCGGCGTCTACCGCTCGACCGGACGGCGGGACCACCTGGACGCCGGATCTTCGACACCGCGCGATGTCGCTGGCGATCGGCGCGTTGGCACTCGCCCCTCGAACCCCGAGATCCTCTACGTGGGCACTGGGCGAGCCCAGCGCCTCCGCGGACGGCTTCTTCGGCGTCGGGATCGTACCGCATCCGACAACGCGAGCGCCACGGCCAACCTGACCGGGCCCATCAACCCGCTGGTCACCACGGGCGTGCCGGGCACGGAGATGCGTTCACGGCCGTTCCATCAGCGAGATCGGCTGGTGGACCCGGCCGAACCCGGCCACCATCTTCGTCTCGACGTTCACCGGCGTCGGTGGCAACCCGCAGGGCGGGTCGCTCGGCTTCACGGTGCCTCCGCTGAGCATGCTGGGCGTCTACCGCTCGACCAACGCGACGATCCGCCGCGCCCACCTTCACCAAGCTGACCGTGGCCACGGGCGTGACGGTGCCGCCGGACACGACCGGCAACATCGCGGTCTCCGGCATGGCGATGGATCGGGCGATCCCAACCGCATCGTGGGTGGCGGGTGCAGGGCGCGGCGGCCGCCGACGACGGCGGCGCCTACCTCACGACCAACGCGCTGGCCGCGACGCCGGTGTTCACCCAGACGCTCGTCACCACCGCCCGCACCACGCGCGTGGCGAGCCTCGGCCGGCAACCGCGGTGGGCGCGGTCACGCACGATTCTACGTCGCCAAGCGGCGAGATCCACCAACGGACGGCTGCGCAAGTCGACCGACGGCGGTGCCACCTGGTCGGCCGTTCCTGACCGGAGGGCCAGAACTTCTGCACGGGCCAGTGCTTCTACGACATCGCGATCGCCGTCCACCCCACGGACGCGAATATCCTGAACCTCGGGCGGCTTTCGCCCACGATCTGCGCAGGTCCGCTCCACCGACGGCGGCAAGCACCTTCACCACGAACGCCATCGCGCATCGGGCCTGCACGTGGACAGCCACGTGATCGCGATCGCGCCCTCCGGCCCCAACCGCGTGTACTTCGGCAGCGACGGCGGCATCTACCGGTCCGACGACGCCGGCCTCACCTGGGCGTCACTCAACAACACGACCTACCGGGCGACGCAGTTCCGAGCCTGGCGCTGCACGCCGAGCGACCGCGAGTTCATGATCGGCGGCACGCAGGACAACGGGACCGAGTTCAAGCGGGCCGACGGCACCTGGACGCGCGCGGACGTTCGGCGACGGCGGCTACGCGCCATCATCGACCAGAACGCGCCCGGACGTCACGAACGTCGGTCATGTATCACACGTACTTCAACCAGACGAACGCGATGGCGCTACGGCGCGCGTCACCAACGTGGCCAGCGCCACCGCGGCAGCTGGCTCGGCGCGGCTGCGGGTTCGGCGGCTTCGTGCCGAACGGCATGACGTGCGCCGCGACGGCCATCCAGTTCTACGCGCCGATCGCGCTCGGCCCCGCGGCAACCCCAGCACGATCTACTTCGGCTCCGACCAGCCTGGCGCTCCAACCGACATGGGCACTGACCCGTGGCCGCCAGCGCAGGTGCTGCAGGCGGGGCCGGTCGATCACGACCATCGGCATCTCGCCCGCCAACGACGGCTTCCGCCTGGTGGGCTGCGCAACGGACAGATCTTCGCACCACGACCGGCTCCACCACCATGACCAACGTCACGAACGCGGGCATGCCGCCTCCGAACCCGGCCGACGCGCAAGGTCGGCGCCCGGTCGGCCGCGCGTTGATTCCATCCCACGAACCCCAACATCGCCTGGGTGGCGTTCGGCGGATTACAGCGTGCCGGCGGGACAGCATCTGGAAGACGACCAACCTGTCCGGCCGGCGCGACGTCGTGGGTCGCCTCCGGGCACCGGCATCCCGGACGTGCCGGTGAACGGGATGGCCATCGACCCCGCCGCAGCCAACAGCGTGTACGCCGCGACCGACATCGGCGTGCTTTCGCGTCGACCGACGGCGGCGTCAACTGGTTCCTACAGCGACCGGGCGCTCGCTCGGGCGGCCGTCTTCGGCCATGCGTATCCAGAAACTGCCCGGCGACCCGCGTGCTGCATCGCGACCCACGGCCGCGGCATCTGGGAGCACACGCCGCTGCCGGTGCCGGTCGGGCTGCATGGGCTTCGAGGTCAAGTAGGCCTCGTCGTCCGCCGTATCGTGAAGCACGGGCCGCGCTGGCCCGTGCCCTTCCATTTGGAACCGGCCCGTTTGACAGCCTCGTCGAGCCCAAGCTGGGCTCGAATGCTCACCCGTCGTGCCCGCTACGAGACGCCCACTTCCGGTATGACCGGGACCGAGAACTGATGACGAAACCCATTGTGTTTCTTTCACTTATGAGCACCCTACCCTTCCAGCGTGACCGCACCCTCGTCGAGGCCGCCGCCGTCCTCCCGTCGCCGGGAAGGTCCCCAAGGTCGACACCGTCCACGGGACCGCCGGCAGGACGATTACTTCTGGCTGCGCGACAAGGCCAACCCCGAGGTGGCGAGCTCTACCTGGAGGCGGAGAACGCGTACACGGACTGTCTCAAGCCGACCGAGGCGTTCCAGGACCGCGCTCTACAGAGATGCTCGGGCCGCATCAAGACGACGAGGACGTGCCCCTATCGCAAGGGGGGCTTCTTCTACTACTCGCGCACCGAGGACGGGCAAGCAGTACCCGGATCCTACCGCCGCTGAGCAGGGCGGCCTGGACGCGCTGGCGAGGTGACGCTGGACCTGAACGCGCTGGCCGAGGGCAAGAAGTTCATCTCCTGGGCGCGTACGCCGTCACGCGACGACGGGAGCCGGCTCGCGCTACTCGACGGACGACACGGGCTTCCGCCAGTACACGCTGTACGTGAAGGACCTCGCGACCGGGAGAGACGAGCCCCAGGTCAGCGGAGAAGGTAGGCTCGGTCGCGTGGGCCGCCGACACCAAGACGCTCTTCTACACGGTCGAGGATGGACAAGACCAAGCGCCAGTACCGGCTCTACCGGCACGCGCTGGCACCAGGCCGCGCGACCTCGTATGCGGGAGGCCGACCAGTCCTTCAGCATCGGCGTCTACCGCATCGCGCAGCCAGGAGTACCTGATCTCTGGGACTGGGCAGCCTCACCACCTCGGAAGCGCGCTTCCTGCCGGCCAACGAGCCCACGGGCGGGTTCAAGGTGGTCGGCGCCGCGCATCCACGACCAGGAGTACGACGTCGAGCAACCACGGGCACGCGTTCTACCATCGCCGCGTGAACGACACCGGCCGGAACTTCCCGCCTGGTGAAGGCGCCGGTCGCGTCGCCCGACCGGCCGGGCTGGCGCGAGATGGTCGCGCACCGGCCGGACGTGATGCTGGAGAACGTCGACTTCTTCAGAACCACCACCGTGCTGTCGAGCGCGAGCAAGGGACTGCACGCAGTTCGGGTGACCGACCTCGCGCACCGAACGCGCTCGCACCGCATCGAGTTCCCGGAGCCGGCCTACTCTCGGCGTTCGGGGCAGCTAACCCGGAGTTCGACGCCGACGCAGTTCCGGTACCGCTACCAGTCGCTCGTCACGCCCGCGCTCGGCAGTTCGACTACGACATGGACAAGCGGACGGCGACCGCTGCTCGGAGGAGCAGCCGGTGCTGAGCGGCTACGACCGCACGCAGTACGCGACGGAGCGCCTGTTCGCGACCGCCGGCCGACGGGGTCAAGGTCCCGATCTCGATCGTCTACAAGAAGGGCCTACGAAGCGCGACGGCACAGGCGCCGCTCTGCCTCTACGCCTACGGCTCGTACGGCTTCCCGCTGCCGTCACGCTTCTCGTCGAACCGCGTCAGCCTGATCGACCGCGGCGTCGCGGTCGCCATCGCGCACATCCGCGGCGGCGGCGACCTGGGCAAGGCCTGGCACGACGACGGGCGGATGATGAAGAAAGAGGAACACCTTCACCGACTTCATCGCCGCGCCGAGCACCTGATCGCGCGAGAGGTACGCGTCGCCGACGCGGCTGGTCGATCGAGGGCGGCAGCGCCGGCGGCCTGCTGATGGGCGCCGTCGCGAACATGCGGCCGGACCTGTTCAACGCGGTCGATCTGCGCAGGTGCCGTTCGTGGACGTGATCAACACGATGCTCGACGAGTCGCTGCCGCTCACCGTCGGCGAGTTCGAGGAGTGGGGCAACCCGCAAGAGCCAAGGCCGACTACGACTACATGAAGACGTACTGCCCCTACACCGAACCTCGCGGCGCAAGGCGTACCCGGCGATCCTGGTCAAGACCTCGTTCAACGACAGCCAGGTGATGTACTGGGAGCCGGCCAAGTACGTGGCGAAGCTGCGCACGCTCAAGACCGACGACCAACCCGCTGCTGCTCAAGACCAACATGGACGCCGGCCACGGCGGCGCCTCGGGCCGCTACGACTACCTGCGCGAGGTCGCGTTCGACTACGCGTTCGTGCTCGACGCAGCTGGAGGATCGCGCAGTGAGCACGCTTCGCGAGCTACGTCGGCGGCCGCTGGGTCGAGGGACGGGCGACGCGCGAGACGCTCGTCAACCCCGCCACCGAGGAGCCGCTGGCCGAGGCGGCGCGGCGCGGGCTCGACCTGGCGCGGCGCGCCTCGAGCTTCGCGCGCACGGCGGCGGGGCCGGCCCTGCGCGCGCTGACCTTCGCGCGAGCGCGGCGCGCTGCTCAAGGCGATGTGCCGACGCGCTCCAGGCCCACCGCGACGAGCTGCTCGACCTCGCCGTCGCGCAACGGCGGCAACACGCGCGGCGACGCCAAGTTCGACGTGGACGGCGCGATCTTCACGCCTGCGCGACCTACGCCGAGCTCGGCAAGGCGCTGGGCGAGGCGCCGCTTCCTCGTCGACGGCGAGGGCATCACGCTGGGCCGCACGCCCGCGCTTCCACGGCCAGCACATCGTGGTGCCGCGCCGCGGCGTGGCCGTCCACATCAACGCCTTCAACTTCCCGCCTGGGGCCTGGCCGAGAAGGCGGCGGTCGGCGCTGCTCGCCGGCATGCCGGTGGTGAGCAAGCCCGCGACCAGCTCCGCGCTGGTCGCGCACCGCATCGTGGAGATCCTGGTCGACGAGCAGGTGCTGCCCGAGGGCGCGCTGTCGCTGCTCGTGGGCAGCCGCCGGCGACCTGCTCGAGCACCTCGGGCCCGCAGGACGTGGTGGCCTTCACGGGCTCCAGCGACACCGGCGACACAGATCCGCGTCGCTGCCCGCGGTGATCGCGCACTCGGTGCGCGTCAACGTGGAGGCCGACAGCCTGAACGCCGCCGTGCTCGGGCCCGGACGTCGAGCGCCGGCTCGGAGACCTACGAGCTGTTCCTGAAGGACGTCGTGCGCGACATGACGCAGAAGGCCGGGCAGAAGTGCACGGCCATCCGCCGCGTCCTGGTGCCGGCGGCGATCGGCCGACCGGGTCCGCGACGACCTCGCCGACCGGCTGCAGGCCGATCACCGTCGGCAACCCCGCACACGACGGCGTGCGCATGGGGCCGCGTGGCCACCGCGCGCGCAGCTCGAGGACGTGCGCGAAGGGCATCGACCTGCTCGCCCGCGACGGCCGCCTGGTCTTCGGCCAGGCCCGAGCTGAAGCCGGTGGGCGTCGCCCGACGGCAAGGGCTTCTTCGTCGGCGCCCGTGCTCGATCGAGGTGGAGCCGGGCGCCGCCGCGCCCAGCGTGCACGCGCGCACGAGGTCTTCGGTCCCGTGGCCACCGTCGTCCCCTACGACGGCAGCCGCGGCCGGAGGCGGCGCGAGCTCGTCGCGCCGCGGCAGCGGCGGGCTCGTGTCGTCCGTCTACTCGGAGGACGCCGCCTTCACGGCCGAGGTCGTGCTGGGCCTGGCCCCCTACCACGGCCGCGTCTTCCTGGGCAGCGCCAAGATCGCGCGAGGCTGTCGCCGGGACCGGCACCGTGCTGCCCCAGCTCGGTCCACGGCGGGCCCGGCCGCGCCGGGCGGCGGCGAGGAGCTGGGCGGCCTGCGCGGCCTCGCGTTCTACATGCAGCGCGTGGCCCTCGAAGGCTCGCGGCCGGTCATCGACAAGATCGTGGGTTGAGCAAGGGGGCCCTGCGCCGGCCCCTTGAACCCCCGTTCGCTCCGCCGACGTGAAGTCTGGCTCCGTCACCGTCCGTCCTCCGAGACCTGCGCACGGACAACCTCACCCACTCCCTGCTGGGCGGCGTGCTGGAAGCGGAGGCTGGCGCTGCCGGCCGACGCGACGCGCCGGTCGCGCGGCGCGTGTTCTTCGCGGTCGGCGTCGTGGCGGCGAACCTGCCGGATCGTCGATCTCGCCTACACGCACATCACGGCCCCGCCCGCTCGGCTGTCTGCCGCAACCATCGCGGCCACACGCACACGATCGTGGGGATCGTCGTGCAGGGACTCCCGGCTGGCGGGGCTGTGCTCTGCTCTTTCCCGCCGTGCGCGGTTGGACGAGCGCTCTTCCGGCGGCGGCTCGCCTGGCTGGGGCGCGGTCGCCCTCGCGAGCCACACCTGGTGCTGGACTCCCGGAACAGCTACGGCCTCCATCTCCTTCTATCCGCTCGGCTCGCGGTGGTACTGCGGAGACGCGGTCTTCATCTTCGTTACCTGGCTGTGGGTGCTGGATGGGAGTGGCGCTGGCGGCCAACCGCGGTCTCGCGCGCTGGTCGCGCGTCCTGGTGGCTTGGGCCTGGTCGGCGTGCTGCCCCCGCGTTGACGATCCGTGGGCGTGGTCGCCTTCGGTTCCGTGAGCTCGCTGCTGGCCGGTGGGCTCGGGCGTTCGCCCGGCTGTGCCGGCGGCTCTCGCCGCGCATGCGCGCGTCGCCGCGGCGCTCGGAGCGTGCGGCGTGCTGGTGGCCCACCTGTTCGTCCTGGCTGCGGTCGTGCGCGCACGGGTCCGCGAGCGGTTGGCGCCCGGAGCTCAGGGGCGAGGTCGTCGACGTCATCGTGAGCCCGCAGCCGGCGGACGCTCGCTGCTGGTCCGTCGTCGTCGTGGAGAGCGACCGGCCCAACGACCTGTACGTCCTGCGCGTCGCGGGACGTTGTCGTTGAAGCCCGGCGCGGATGCCCGCGCAGACCTGCGCGCTGCACCGGCTGTGGGGCCTGGCCTCGGCAATTCTGGGCCCACGAGCAGGAGTCGCGCTGAGCGAGCCACATCCGCGGAGCCGCTCGATACAGCTCCGCCAGTGCGCCCGCGACTGCCGGGTGAAGGCGCGGATGCAGTTCGGCCGCGCGCCCTTCTTCCACGGCGGCGAGATCCGCGACCTGCAGGCGCGAGAACGGCCCGCGCGACAACTTCACCTCCATGGCGATCCTGGACGGCGGCGGCTGCACCACGCACGTCACGGCTCGGTCGCCGCCCCCGGGCCGACCTCCTCCTGGACCGGCAGCCCGTGGTGAAAGTCAGGCGTGGCACCGAGGCGGGCGATGCGCCCGCCTGGCAAGGCGACGAGGAGCCCGAATATCGGGAATATTCGGGCGACGAGCAACGCAGTCCAGGCGGGATGCAGCGTCCGCCGAATGCAGCCAGAGTTTCACCACGGGCTGCTCGGATCGAGGCCGTGACGAGGAACGCGCGCACGCGCTCTTCGCGCTCGTCGTCGTCGCCACCGTCGGCTGCGACCGCGAGACCGAAGAGCTCGCGTCCGCACGGCTCGCGGGAGAGCACATGCGCTCGTACCTGGCGGGGCACGGTGCAGCTCGTCTACGCGGAGAACACCGGCGCGTTCCTGGGCCTGGGCGCCCGATGGCCCGAGTGGGCGCGCCGCGGGCTGCTGGGCGCGTTCGTCGCGGTCTCGCTGGTGGCGATCTTTGCGCACTTCGCGTGGCGGCAGCGCGGCCGCGCGGCGACCGACCTGGGCCTGTGCCTCGTCCTGGCCGGCGGCGCGTCGAGGGCCCTCTTCGACCGCATCGCCACCGGGGCCACGTGGTGGACTTCATGGTGCTGCGCGCGGGTCCGCTCCGGACCGGCGTGTTCAACGTGGCGGACGCGGCCATCACGCTGGGCGTCCCGACGGTCCTGTGGGCGCGGACGCTCGAAGCTGCATGACGCGCCCGGCGGCCCGGCCCCAGGCCCGGCGCAGCGCCGTCCACAGTCCGTCCGGACAACGTCAGGGTGCCCCCGCTGCGGGGTAATGGGGAAGCAGGTCGGAAGCCTGCGCGGTCCCGCCACTGTAGCCGGCGAGCCCGTCCCCACGAAAGGCGCCAGACGGCGCCGCCACTCGGCCACGGGCCGAGGAAGGTCGGGGACGAAGCGACGACCGGAAGCCAGAAACCTGCCCTGACCGATCGATCCGTGGGGCTTCTCGCGTGAAGGAGCTGGTGGTCCCCTTCGGCGCCCGGCGCGCCTCAGCCACCGACGTCCTCGCACTCGCGTCGAGACGCTCACTCCGTCGAGGAGTCTCAGCGATGCTGCGACCTCACGTTCGTCCTGCTCGTCCTCGCCTGGCCGGGCCCGCAGCTCCGCCCAGGGAGGGCACGCTGGTCGGCACCGTCCGCACGTCCGGACGGCGCCGTTCTTCCGCACGTCGTGCTGACGCTGCGCGGCCCCGGCGGCACGCACGCCGTCGTGACCGGGCCCGAAGGCCGCTACCGCGCCGGCCTGCCCGCCGGCGCTCTACACCGTCACCGCGGGAGACGCCAGGGCTCGTGCCCACGGGCGCCCTGGAAGCGGTCGTGAGCGCTGGCGAGAGCCGCCTCGACGTCGTTACTGGGCCCCGCCGCGCTGCGCGAGCGGTGGTGGCGAGCGCGACCCGCCCGAGGCCGCCACGTCCACGCTGGGCACCACGATCTCGGTGCTGGACCACGAGCGCATCGGACGAGCGCGATGCGTTCCTCGACCCTGAACCTGTTCCAGGACCTGCCCAGCGTGGCCACCGCCCGCAATGGGCGGCGTGAGATCGCAGGGCTCGCTGCTCGTGCAGAACGGCGGCGAGTCGCGCCGCGCGCGTCATCGTGGACGGCGTGCCCGTCAACCAGCCGGGCGGCGCGTACGACTTCTCGGCGACGCGGTCCCGCTCTGCGTGGAACCGCATCGCAGAAGGCGGCGCGGCGCGGCCGGCAGCCTCTACGGGACGGACGCGCTCGCCGGCGTCGTCGCAGTTCGTCAGCGCGCCGCGGCCAGGGAGACCCCGGCTTCGCGCTGGAGGGCGGGCGGCGGCGACAAGCGACTGGTGGCGCGGCCAGGCTCGTGCCTACGGCCGCACTGGGCGCCATGCTCGACTGGAACGTCGGGCCGCAGCACCTCACGACCGGACAACGAGGTCCCCAACAACGCGTTCGAGCAGACCACGCCTGGGTGCTCTGAGCGCGGGCGCGCGCGCGTCGGCGAGCGCCGGGCACACCCCTGCGCCTGGTCGTGCGCGCCCGGCAGCAGCGAGACCGGCACGCCCGGGCAGACCCTGCAACGGCCGGCCCGACCTCGACGCGACCTTCGAGCGCGACTGACCGCGTCATGCAGCGCCGCCTTTCCGCTGGGCCGGCCGCCGCGTGAGCCACGATCTGCACGGGGGGCGGGCCTGGCCCAGACGCGCCAGCTCTCGCTCAACCCGCTGGACTCGGCCTCGTACGTTGCCGGCCTACGGCGGGCTCACCGCCCTTCCCGTTCCGCCGATCCCGCCGGGTTCCAGAACGACACCGGCCGCGCGTCGCGCTCGGCTACCAGGCCGAGGGCCCGGCTGGGCCGCGTCCGCACCTGCTCACCATGCCGCCGACCTCGAGCGCGAGACGGGCGCGCTGGAGCACGCGCGGACCCGGAGCCGTTGCTCCACGCCCGCGCCGCACGAACTGCGGCGTCTACCTCCAGGACCGGCTCGTCTCTCGGCGCGCGCGTGTACTGTGACCGCCGGGCGGCCGCGTCGAGCACAACGCCAGCTACGGCACCCGGGTGGTGCCGCGGGCCGCCCTGCGGCCTGGCGCGCTGCGTCGCCGGCGCCGACGCCACCACGCTGCGCGCGAGCGCGGGAGCGGGCATCGAGGAGCCGGAGCTTCTACCAGTCGCTACGGCCTGTCGTTCTTCGCCCTGGGCAACCCGGACCTCAAGCCCGAGCGCAGCCGCACGTTCGACCTCGGCCTCCGAGCAGCGGCTCGCCTGGGCGGGCGCGCTCCGCGCGGCGGCCGCCGTCCTTCCAGCACGACTACCTCGACCAGATCGCGTACGCATGGCCGATTTCACGACGTTCCGAGGGCACGCTACGTGAACCTGGGCGAACAGGCCCAGCGCCCGCGGGCGTCGGAGCTGCCCTCGGGCCGCGCCCCGGATCCGCCCTGCGCTCGGCCGCGCAGTACGCATCTCGACGGCGAGATCCTGGTCAGCGCAGGCGCCTTCGATCCCGTCGGTACGCCGTCGGCCGGCCGCACTCCAGCGCTGAAGCACCAGGGCGCTGTCCTCCGCGCCGGCCAGCCGCGGCCGCGTCAGCCTGGGCGCGACGCTGCGTCGCGGTGGGCGAGCGCGCCGACAGCGACTTCTCCGGCCTCGGCCTCGCTGCGGAACGACGGCTACATCGCGGCCTTGACGACGCGCGCGCGCGCGTCGCGGTGATCACGGGGCTCGAGGCGCTTCGTGGTGGGCGAGAACCTGCTCGACGCCGAGTACAGGAGGCCTCGGCTACCCGGCCCTGGCGCCGTCCGCTGCGCGCCGGGCCTCCAGCATCCGCAGCCGGCCAGTGAAGACGCTCGCCTGGCCTGGAGCAGCGGCAAGCGACAGCGCCTGGAGCCTCCACGTCTCTCGCGTGAGGCGAGCGTGGAGGTGGCCGCTGCTCACGACGTGACGACGCGTCGCCACGAGCGCGATGGCCATGCACGCGGTCCGGCGCGCGCTGCTCAGGCGCAGGCCGAGGCGGCCGGCCTGCCCTGCCACGTCGTCCCGATCCCGTACCCCGTGCCCCAACGAGGTACGAGGCGGCCATGGCGGGGGCCGTCTCGCCGCGGCCGCGCCGCGGGGTCGAGGCGGTCGCTCTCGGCGACCTGTTCCTCGAGGACATCCGACGCTATCGTGAGCGAGCGGATGGCCGGCACCGGTCTCGTCCGCGCTGCTCTTCCCGCTGTGGGGCCGGCGACCGCAGCTGGCCGCTGGAGATGATCGACGGGCGCCTGCAGGCCCGCCTCACCTGCGCGCCGACCCTCGCGTGCTGCCGTTCGCGGGCCGCGCCGTTTCGACCGCAATCTGCTCGCGAGCGACCTGCCGCCCGGCGTCGATCCCTGCGGCGAGCACGGCGAGTTCCACACCTTCGCGTGGGACGGCCGATGTTCCGGGCTCCGATCCACGTCCGGAGCGGGCGAGGTCGTCGACCGTGGACGGCTTCGTGTTCGCCGATCTGGCTGCCGGTAACGGCAACGCACAGAGGCGCGGAGATCGCAGAGAACGACGCAACGATGAGGCTGGTTCTCGTCGCTGTTCTGCTCCTCTGCTCCGCTGTCCTCCGGTCACGGTCTCTGCCGACGCTGCCGCCGGCCCGCGATTGCCTCCGCTGAACCTCGCGGCGGACGAGATCCTGGTGGAGATCCTGCCCGTCGGACCGCCTGGTGTCGGCGTCACGGCCGCCGCCGACGACGCGGGCACGTCCAACGTCGTGGGCCGCGATCCCGCGCCGCGGTCGTCGCGCTTCCGCCGAGGCGGAGATGGAGCGGCTGCTCGCGCTGACCCCGACCTCGTGATCGTCTCCGAGTACACCGACGCCGACTTCCTCGCGTCTGCTGCGAGCGCTCCGGGGATGCGCATCCACCGTATGACCGGCCTCGACTCGCTGCGCGGGCATCCGGACTGCGCCATCCTCGACCTGGGCCGGGCCGTCGGGCGAAGAGGCCGGGGCCCAGCGCCTGGTGGCCCGCTACGACGCGGTCCTGGCCGAGCTGGGCCGGCGGCTCGCCGGGCGCGCCGCGGCCGCGGGTGCTGTACTGGGCGGGCGGGATGACACGCGGGCGGCGGGCACCGCCATCGGCGCCCTCATCGACGCGGCGGCGGGGGCGCAACGTCGCGCGGGACGATGGGCCTCGAGGGCATCGTGCCCGTCGGCGCCGAGCGCGCCTTCGTGGCCGATCCCGACGACGTCCTCGTCGGCGAGGGACTGGAAGAGCGCCGAGGCGCTGCAAGGCGCATCCGCTGCTCGCCCAGATGCGGGCCGTGCGCAGAGGACACGTCGTCGCCATGCCCACCGAGCTGCTGGTCACGCTGAGCCACCACGCCGCCGACGCCTGCTGGGATCTGGCGTGTCTCTGCATCCCGACCGCGTCCCGCGTCCGCGGCCGTGACGCGAGCGCGCCGGCGCTGTCTCGCCTTCGTCTGCGCTCGGCGTCGCGCTCGCCGCTGTCCATCGCGCGTCGCGGCCGCCGCGGCGGCGTGCAGCACCGCCGGCGGCCTCCGTGCTCTCGTCGTTGCTGGACGCGGCTCGGGGCTGCCGGACTTCGCTCCGCTGAGCGCCGCGGGCGAGACGATCCCGTGGACGGTGCGCCTGCCCCGCGTGCTCCTCGCCGCCGCTGGTCGGCGGCGGCCTCGCGGTCGTCGGGGCCGCGCTGCAGTCGGTCTTCCGCAACCCGATGGCCGACTCCGGCCTGCTCGGGGTCGGCATCCGGGGCCGCGCTGGGCGCGGTGCTGGCGGTGCAGCTCGGATGGGGCCAGACGTTCCTGCGCTCCTGCCCATCGCCGCCTTCGCGGGGGCGATGGCGGCGGTGCTCGCCGGTCTACGTGCTGGCCCACGCCTCCGGCCGGCCCTCGCTGCACGGCCTCCTCCTCACCGGGCTCGCGGTCTCCGCCCTGGCGGGCGCGGGCACCTCGGTCGCTGCTGGTCGCGACCGAGGAGTTCCGGGTCAAGACCGTTCTCTTCTGGCTGGCGGGAGGCCTCGAGGGCCGGAGCTGGAGCCACCTCCAGCTCGGGGGCAGCGCTGATCCTCCCGGCGACGCGCGCTCCTCGTCCTGCGCTCGCGGCCGCTCGACGTGCTGTCGCTGGGCGCCGACGAGGCGGCCGCCCTCGGCCTGCCCGTCCACGACACGCGCCTCGTCGTCCTGGCCTCGTCGTCGCTGGTGGCGGGAGCGGCGACCTCGGTCGGCGGGCTCCGTGCCCGTTCGTGGGCCTGGTGGCGCCTCACGCCCTGCGGCCGCTGGTGCGGCCCCTCGGCCGTCACCTGCTGCCCGCCGCGTTCCTGGGCGGCGCCGTCCTCGTGGTCCTCGCCGACCTCGCCGCGCGCGACGCTGAGCGCCGCACATCGACCTTCCCTCGGGCGCCCTCACCGCCTTCGTCGGCGCGCCGTACTTCCTCGCTCGCGCTGCGCGCACGAACGAGGGACGCGCGTGAGCGCCGCGCCTCGAGGCGACGCGGTCGCGCGTGCAGCGGGCCGCGCGACGGTGCTCCACGGCGTCGAGCCTCTCGCTCGGCGCGGGCGACGGCGCGTGGCGCTCGTGCGGGCCCAACGCCGCCGGCAAGTCGCACGCTCGTCCGCGCGCTCGCCGGGCTCGCTGCGGCCGGAGCGGGGCGAGGTTCTGCTCCAGGGCCGCGCGCGTCGGCGCATGGGACCGCGACGCGCGGGCGCGCACGCTGGCCCTCGTCACCCCGGAGGACGAGCGCGCCGCCGTCGCTCACGGTCGAGGACCGCGTCGCCCTCGGCCGCTACCCGCACCGCGGGCCCGTTCGCGCCGCTGCACGCGCGAGGACCAGGCCGCCGTCAGGCGCGCCTCGCAGTCGACCGGCATCGAGGCGCTGGCCCGGCGGGCGCTGGAAACGCTCGTCGGCGGGCGAGCGCCAGCTCGCGGCCCTGGCCCGCGGCCTCGCCCAGCAGCCGCGCGTGCTGCTGCTCGACGAGCCGGGCGCGCACCTCGACGTGGGCCACCAGCTCGGCCTCTTCCGCGTCCTCGACGGCGTGCGCGCGGCGGCGGTGGCCGTGCTGGCCGTCGTCCACGACCTGCAGCGCGGCCGGCGCGTGGGCCGGGCGCATGGTCGCTCCTCGACGAGGGCCGCGTCGCCGCGGACGGGCCGCCCGACGACCGTGCTGACCTCGCCGAGGCCGCGCGCGCGCTTCCGCGTCGTCGGTGCGCGCCCACGCCTTGCCCGGAGCCGTCCCACCCGCTCTGTACAGCTTCGAGGAGCCGCCGTGAGGATCGTCTCCCTGCTGCCCGCCGGCCACCGAGATCGTCTGCGCGCTCGGCCTGCGCGGCTCGCTCGTCGCGCCGCTCGCACGGGTGCGACTTCCCGCGCCGGACGTCGGCCGCTGCCTGGCGCTCACGCGGGCGCGCGTCGACGCGTCGCTGCCCTCGCGGCAGCCTCGACGACGCAGGTGCGCCGCGATCATGCCGCAAGCGAGCTGCCCTCTACGTGCTCGGACGAGGCGCGCCTGGCCGCGCTGGCTCCCGACGTGGTCGTGACGCCAGGCCGCCTGCGACGGTGTGCGCGGTGTCGTACGAGCAGGTGGCGGAGTCACGCGGCGAGCGCACCGCGTCCGCGCGCACGCGTCGTCTGCCTGCCGCCGTCGCGCCTCGGCGACGTGCTCGGACGACGTGGCGCAAGGTGGCGCCGCGGCCTGCGACGTGCCGGGACGCGGCGCGGCGCTCGCCGCGGACCGAGCTGCGGCGGACCGCGCTGCCGGAGCGGCCGCGACGCCCGCGCGCACGCGTCCACGGGTCGGCGGTCGTCGAGTGGCTGGAGCCGCCGATGCTGGCGGGCCACTGGGTGCCGGACGATCGCCGCCGCCGGTGGAGCTCGTCGTGGGGCCCCGCGCGCCGGGGCGATGTCGCCGTACGCGACGTGGGACGAGGTCCGCGCGCTGCAGCCCGACGCCGTCGTGGTCGCGCTCCTGCGGGTTCGACCTCGCGCGGACACGGCGAGGAGGCGCGCGCCGCTGACGCGACACGCTGCGCTCGCTCGCCCCGGCCGTGCTGCTCATGGACGGCAACGCCTACCTGAACCGGCCCGGGCCCACGGCTGGTGGAAGCGGCCGAGATCGATGGCCGCCTGGCTGGCGGGCCGGGACGTCCCCGCCGAGCGCGCCGTCCCAGCTGGAGGCGCTGGTCCCGGCCTGACGCGTCAGGACAGCGCGATCAGCCGGTAGCCGTCCGCGTCCGTGAACCAGGACATCGGTAGACCTGCCGCGCGTCCGCGACCAGCGGCGGATGGTCCGCGCGTCCGCTGGTCACGGCGGCATCGCGCGCGTCGCTCCAGTGTGGTCCCGCCGTCCACCGAGCGCGAGGTGCGAATGGCCGAGCCACCGTCGCCAGCGCGATCTCGTACCAGGCGAGGTAGACCGCGCGCCCCTGCGTGAACGTACGGATGGCTGGCGCCGGACGCCGCGGCCGGGCCGGCGCGGCGCGCCATACGTGCGGCCGCCGTCCGGCGAGCGCGCGTAGAAGAGCGCCGCCGCCGGCCTTGCCTCGGCCGTGAACCACGTCAGGTGGTACGTGCCTCGGCCGCGATCGCGAGCGACGGCCCGTGATGTGGGCAGGCGTTGATCCTCCCAGTCGTCAGACGTCGCGCGCGCGGGCGCGGTCCGCCCAGCACCGCGATCGAGTGGTCGCGGATGCCGCCAGGCAGGATGTCCCGGAAGAGCAGCGGACCGGCCGGCCCGCGGGATCGCGCGCACCAGCGCCAGGCGGCAGCACTCGCACGCGTTGTCCTTGAGCTTGACGTTGCGCGCGAAGGTGCGGCCCTGGTCGTCGCTGCTCGCGTAGTAGACGGCCGCGCCGTCGTAGGAGGCACCCTTCGCCCGCCGATGCCTCCAGATCGCGCTTGTCCACCCAGGCCAGCATCACCTCGCCGCGCGCGCCCACGCCGCAGCGCGTCGAAGCGATGGCCGGTCGGCAGCCCGTCGTCGTTCACGGTCACGGGCGGGGAGAGCGTGCGCCCGCCGTCGGTGGACCTCGCGAAGCACGTCGCCAGTGAAGGCCTTCTGTGCCCCTGCGCGTCCACGACACGCAGCACGCCCGCGGCGTCCGCCGCGATCTTGCCGGCCTCGCCGTTGGCGTCGACCTTCTCGGGCTCGCGGTCACGACGGGTGGCGCGCGCGAAGGTCACTGCCGCTTTCATCGAGGGACGATGCGGCGTAAGGCGGCGTATCGCCCCCGACGAACGCGACCCAGAGAGGCGTCCCCGGGGGCCGAACGCGGGCGTCGGGTAGGGGAGGAATGGTCCGGCCACCGGACCGCGCGCACCTCGGCGGGCGGGCGTCCCTCGGGCGGCGTGAGCTCCGCGTGGTCGTGCTGCGGCGGCGGGCCTGGGGAGACGAGCAGGAGTGGCTGCGGGAGGATCCAGGACCGCATCCGACGATGCGCAGATCATCTGTCAGCGGACCGTGAGCGACGACCGGGTGCGAGGAGGCGGGCAGCCGGAACTCTCGGCTGCCCGCCTTTGGAGGACGATGCGGGTTGCGGTCACGCTACTACTTCGCTAGCGCGAGTGAAGCAAACGATTCTGGCGACCCTGACCCCGGTTCCCCACGACACCGGTGGTCGCGCTGTTCCGGGCGTCGTCGACGCTGTCGCCGCCGACGCACCCGGGTTCGCCTGGAGTGAGGGCAAGCAGCACCGCTCACGTGCGGCGGCGCCATCGACGTGCCGCTGATGGTGTTGGTGGCGGTGTCGCTCGTGATCCAGGCGGACGTGATGTTGCAGCCGGGCGCGAAGATGTCGACGCAGGTCCCGAAGTTCGGAGAAGCGACGAGCGCGCGTCCGTGCTGCGTCGGTGGCGCCGACCGTGATCGCCGCGGCGGGCGCGCGCGGCGAGCTGTTGCACGCGTCGCGCGTTGGAGTTGCCCGCGGCCACCGCGAAGCGTCACGCCCGGCAGCTGATCGCGTTGTTCGACCGCGGTGTCGAGGGCGACTGGAGCACGCCGCCGCCCAGGCTCATGTTGGCCACCGCCGGCGCGACGTGGTTCGACGCGCACCCAGTCGACGCCGGCGATGACGCCCGCGTTGGTGCCGGAGCCCGGCGCAGTCGAGCACGCGCACCGGGATGCAGCGGTGACGCCCTTCGCGACGCCGTACGTCGTTCCGCCGACCGTGCCCGCGACGTGCGTGCCGTGGCCGTCGCAGTCGTTCGTGCCGTAGCCGTCGTTGATGGCGGTGAAGCCGTTCGCCGATCCGCGCCGGCGAACTGCGGTGTGCGTGGCGCGGATGCCGGTGTCGATGATGTACGCCTCTCAACGCGCCACCCCCGTCTGCGGTCGTAGGTGTACGTGGTGTTGAGCGGCAGGTTCAGCACGATGACCAGTCGAAGGCCCCAGAATTGACCGGCGTCTGGAGTGACCACCGCTTCCATCGTCACGGTCACACCATCCACGTAGGCCCACTTGCGCGTCGTCGGTCCTTCGCCTGCGCCGCCGTCATGCGGGTGCAAACCGACCAGCGCCGCCTGGTACGGTATCCGTGGTGCTGGGCGTAGAAGAGAACGCGCCATGTCCTGCGCGACCTCGGACACCGTCGGCAGGGACAGGTCGGGGGTCCTCGACGCCGCGGGCGGCATCGTCGTGGAGGACGACGTGTAGGACGGGGACGGCTCGCGCCCCGGCGGAGCGGACGTCGCCGGCTTGTGCGTTACGCCGCGGCAGCGATCAGGCACACCACGGCCAGAGGATTCTGCTCATCACCTTGACCTCCTTGGGGTCGGTTGTTCCCGAAAAGGGGTGCGTCTAGGTACCACCCGCGGCGGGACCGGTCAAGCGTTTATTTATTGCATTAATCCGACCGTCCGTTCGGTCCGTGGCGACCGGCCGGTCGGTCACCAACCGAGGGTGGTATGATCCCCGCTCTGGAGGCCTGCGGAACATGGCCTACTTTCGAGTCTCGACCCGCTGCTCGAGACGATGCTGGACTGCGCGCCCTGGCCTGTCCGACCTCAACCTCTCGGTCGGGCGCGCCCGCTCGCAGGTCGAGCTGGACGGCCAGCTGCGGCCCGTGGCCTACGCCGGCATCGAGCGGCTGCTGCCCTACCAGACCGAGCTGATCGCGATGCGGCTGCTCGCCGAGCAAGCGCGACCTCGCGGACAAGCTCGTGCAGCACGGGCTCGGTGGACCTCTCCTACAGCCTGGCCCGCCGCACCCGCTTCCGCGTGAACGTGTTCTGCGCAGCGCGGCAGCTACTCGGTCGTCCTGCGCGTGATCCCCAACAAGGTCCCGCACCGTCGAGGAGCTCGGCATCCCGCCCCAGCTCAACGAGATCGGCAGCGAGCGCAACGGCATCGTGCTCGTGACCGGGCCCACCGGCTCCGGGCAAGTCCACCACCGCTGGCCGCCATCATCAACAAGATCAACCGCGAGAAGGCCGATCCACATCATCACGATCGAGGACCCGATCGAGTACCTGCACCCGCACCAGATGGCCACCATCAACCAGCGCGAGGTGGGCGCCGACACCCAGACCTTCGCCCTGGCCCTGCGCGCGCGCCCTGCGCCAGGCGCCCAAGGTCATCCTGGTCGGCGAGATGCGCGACGTGGAGACGATCTCGATCGCGCTCGAGGCCTCGGAGACCGGCCACCTCGTGCTCTCCACCCTGCACACGATCGACGCCAGCCAAGACCATCGACCGCATCGTCGGCGTCTTCCCGCAAGAACGAGGAGCGCCAGGTCCGCACGCGCTTCTCGCAGGCCTTCAAGTGGGATCGTGAGCCAGCGCCTCGTGCCCAAGAAGGGCGGCGGCCGCGTCGCCGGTCTGCGAGATCCTGCGCTCCAACTCGCGCACCGAGAGTACGTGCAGGAGGGCGAGCGCGAGGGCAAGAGCCTGCATCGACGCCATGGACGACGGCGTGCTCGAGGGCATGCAGACCTTCGACCACGAGCTGGAGCGGCTCATCAACGCGGGCGTCGTCGACCGCGAGACCGGCGCTCTCCTACGCCACCAACCGCACCAACCTCCTGCTGCGCGCCTCGAGACCCAGGGCCTGGCCGGCTCAGGTCCCACCATCGGGTTCAGGGACGCGATGCCCGCTCCGCCGGCGGCGCCTCAGGCGCCATCCGGCGGCGCCGCCCGCAGCCCGCAGCGACTTCGACGACCTGATCGAGAGGTGGCGCTTGCAGGTCGGTGGCCGAGCTGCGCCCAGAGAGGTGGTCGTCGGCGACGCCAAGGCTCCGGATCGCGCCCGTTCAGCGTGTGAAGTGCCCCGAGGTGCCAGGGCATCGATCCGCTTCCCCGGCTTGAGACGCCCGCCGCGGCGGCGCCTCCGCTGTCCCGGAGCCTCCGGGCCGCGGCCGCCCGACGGACGCCGGGCGATGGACCGGCTGCGGCGCACCAGCTTCGCGGCCAGCGGGTGGGCCAGCCCCGGCAGCCGGGTGCTGGTCGCGCTCGACGACGCGGGCGTCGCCCAGGCGCTCACGTCGCCGCTTTGCGGAGCATCGGCACCACGAGATCGACACGCTCCCTGACCGTCCCGAGGAGGGCGGCCGGCTGCTGGAGGAAGGCTTCTGCAGAGGTGGCGGCGGTGACGAACAAGACCGCCGGCCTCCCGGCGGGGCGAGAGCCTCTACCATCGCGTCATCCGCCTGCCCCGGACGCGCGGCGCAACATCTTCCTGATCCTGGTGGGCGACGATCCTCCCAAGACCGGAGACGGCACCCTGGCGTTCACGCGGTGCCGGCCGACCTGGTGGTGGGGCGCGACGGCGACGCCGGGCGCGTAGCAATACGTGGC